>ERZ1645192.2713-NODE-2713-length-14585-cov-21.922849_pt1 | contig 14585 bp, 10 predicted proteins | sample MGYA00575354_ERZ1645192 | MGnify/ENA primary metagenome ERZ1645192 (study PRJEB40844, sample SAMN11349763) | freshwater sediment metagenome | isolation source: river sediment | host: Sediment | place: India: Faizupur Khadar , New Delhi | collected 2017-02-21 ... | reverse complement strand
GCTGTGGTCATGGCTGCTCCGCAGCCCGGGTCATCTCCCCTCCGATGACGGATTATTCCTTGATTCCTTCCAGGTCAAACATGAATGCATATTCCAGGGCGGTTGTCTTGAGTCTCTCGAACCTTCCTGAAGCGCCGCCGTGTCCCGCCGTCATGTTGACATCCATGACAAGGATATTGTCATCTGTCTTCATCTCACGCAGTTTGGCAACCCACTTGGCGGGCTCCCAGTATTGAACCTGCGAATCCCAGTACCCTGTTGTGACAAGCATGTTGGGATATGCCTGCGCCTTAACCTGGTCATAGGGTGAATATGAGAGCATGTAGTCATAGTACTCCTGTTTGCGCGGATCACCCCATTCATCCCATTCGAATGTTGTGAGCGGGATTGTCTCGTCAAGCATCGTGCTGACAACATCGACAAACGGAACCTGGGCAATTATACCATTATACAGTTCCGGTTCCATGTTTGCTATGGCGCCCATGAGGAGTCCGCCAGCGCTTCCACCCATTGCATACAGATGCTCCGCGGAACTGTACTTCTCATTTATAAGAAACCGGGCACAGTCATTGAAGTCGGTAAATGTGTTGATCTTCTTCAGCAGCTTGCCATCCTCGTACCACTGACGACCCATCTCACTTCCTCCCCGGATGTGAGCAATTGCATAGACGAAGCCCCTGTCAAGAAGGCTGACAATTGAAGAACGGAACGACGGGTTGGTTGAAGATCCGTATGAACCGTAGGCATAAAGGAGCATCGGTGCTGTGCCATCCTGTGTGAATCCCTTCCGGTAAACCAGTGATACGGGTACCTGAGTGCCGTCTGCTGCCGTGGCCCAGAGCCGCTTCGTCACGTAGTTGTTCTTATCGAATCCTCCCAGTACGCTATCCTGCTTCAGCAGGGTCTTTGTCTTTGCAGCCATGTCATAGTCATAGACCGAGTTGGGCGTGGTCAGCGATGAGTAGCTGTACCGTAGAAGGGTTGTGTTTGCGTTTGGATTGACACTGATACCTGCAGTGTAAGCTTCCTCACCGAAATCAAGGAAATGCTCTGATCCGTCTGCAAGGCTAATTATCCTGAGGTTTGTAAGACCTTTGATTCGCTCGTCTGCAACGAGGAAATTGTCAAACACCTCAAAATTCTCAAGAAGTACATCGGGGCGGTGAGGAATAACTTCCTTCCAGAATGCCATTCCTGTCTTGTCTTCGGGACATGACATCAGTTTGAAGTTCTTCGCGCCGTCAGCGTTCGTATGTATGTAGAAGGTGCCGTTCAGGTGTTCCACCGAATAGAGATGGTCAACCTTGCGGGGTTCAAACACCTTGACTGGGCCGGTCGGATCTGCTGCTTCTATGAGACGAACCTCAGTTGTGAGAGTCTGACCAGAGACAATTGTTATATATTTCCTGCTCTTTGTTTTTCCGAGCTGAACGGCAAAGGTCTCGTCAGCCTCGTCGAAGACCACCCTGTCCTCTGATGCCGGTGTGCCCAGGATGTGCATCATGACGGTAGCGGCCCTGAGAGTCTCAGGATCCTTGCTCACATAAAAGAGGGTTTTGCTGTCTGCGGCCCAGACTGCCTGACCTGTTGTGTTAAGGATAGTGTCAGGGAGCAGTTCGCCGCTGTTCAGATCCTTTACCCGCAGTGTATACTGCCTGCGGCTGACATTGTCAACGCCATAAGCCAGGAGGTTGTTGTCAGGTGATGCTGCAGCACCGCCAACACCTGTGTATTCATGACCCTCTGCGAGGAGGTTTACGTCGAGCATGACTTCAGGCTTGTCTGTGCCGTCCTTTCTCCTGTAGAGGACAGGGTACTCCTTGCCGGGCAGGTATTTGGTGTTATACCAGTAACCATTGTCAAGGTAAGGGACGGTCTCATCGTCCTGCTTAATGCGACCCTTAAGCTCCTCGAAGAGTTTCTCCTGCAGTGGTTCTGTATGCTTCAGCAATGCATCAGCATAATCATTTTCGGCATTAAGATAGGTTAGCACCTTAACAGTCTGTGAATCCGGCGTTTCAGCGTTTTTCTGTTCATCGCTGAGGCGCATCCAGAAGTAGTTGTCCAGGCGTTCGTTGCCGTTGCTTTCAACGACGAACGGGATCTTTTCAGCCACCGGGGGCTGGGGTTTCCTGCCGCATGATGTGATGGCTACGGCCACCGCGGCGGTGAGAAGGAATAAGGTTCTTTTCATGAATTTTGTATTAAGAGTTGATAATGTCTGAGAGTCTGAAGGTCTGAAGGTCTGAGAGTCTGAAGGTCTGAGAGTCTGATAGTCTGTCGCTTCGTTCCGTCCTGCGGTCTTGCAGTTATGCAGTCTTACCATAATTACTGATGATTGCCTGATCTGCTCTTGCCGACAGCCGACTGCTGACTGCCGACTCCTTTCATGGACAGCTGTATCCGGTTCCGGGTGCGGTCAACGCTGAGAACGCGTACAGTCACATGCTGATGCAGTTTCACAATCCTGGCAGGGTCATCTACATACCTGTCAGCCATCTGCGAGACGTGCACAAGGCCATCCTGCTTGACACCGATATCCACGAAAGCGCCGAACTTTGTGATGTTTGTAACGATACCCGGCACAATCATACCCTCCTTCACATCCTCCATTGAATGTATATCTGCGAAGCTGAATTCCTGTACTGCCTGGCGGGGATCACGTCCCGGCCTGGCCAGCTCCTGCATTATATCCTTCAGGGTTGGCAGACCCGCCTCCGGGGTTACATATTTTTCAATCCTTATGGCCTTTCTCCTGTTCTCATCCGTTATCAGTTCAGAAACAGTGCAGCCGGCATCCTTAGCCATCCTTTCAACAATATGATAGCTCTCCGGGTGCACGGCCGAGGCGTCAAGCGGATTGGCAGCGCCGCGAATCCTGAGGAATCCGGCTGCCTGTTCAAAGGCCTTCTCTCCCATTCGTTTTACCTTCAACAGTTCAGACCGTGATCGGAACGGGCCGTTCTCAGATCGGTGGTCCACTATATTCTGAGCCATCTTCGGTCCGATACCTGAAACATATGTCAGCAGGTGAGGGCTGGCAGTGTTCACCTCTACTCCCACTGCGTTGACACATGACATGACAACTTCGTCAAGACTCGCCTGCAAACGGGTCTGATCAACATCATGCTGGTACTGCCCCACTCCTATCGATTTGGGATCAATCTTAACAAGTTCAGCCAGAGGGTCCATCAGGCGCCGGCCTATTGACACGGCCCCGCGCACAGTCACGTCCTGATCCGGAAACTCGTCGCGGGCAGTCTTTGAGGCTGAATATATTGAAGCACCAGCCTCGCTCACCACGAAGACCCTGATCCCTGAGTCAGCGGTGAGATATGAACGTACAAACTGCTCTGTTTCGCGGCTGGCTGTTCCGTTGCCGATGGCTATGGCTTCAATATTATATTTATCAATCAGAGAAAGCATTTTGCTTACGCTTCGTGCCGTCTCATTCTGCGGGGGGTGCGGATAGATAATGTCATGATGCAGAAGAGCCCCCTGGCGGTCAAGGCAGACCACCTTGCATCCTGTTCTCTGCCCGGGATCAATTCCAAGTACATTTTTCTCGCCCAGCGGTGGTGCAAGCAGCAGTTGCCGGAGGTTTTCAGCGAAGACGCGGATAGCTTCCTCGTCGGCCTTTTCCTTGGAGGTCTTTCGGAATTCTGTCTCCATTGACGGCGCAAGCAGCCTGCTCCAGCTGTCAGCCACAGCCTCGCGCACCTGTCGGGCGGATTCGTTATTTGCCTTTAAAAATTGCTTTTCAACGATGCTCAGCGCTTCCTCCCCGGAGGGCACTATAGTCAGTCTCAGGAACCCTTCCTCTTCTCCGCGGCGCATGGCAAGCAGCCTGTGCGACGGACAGCGGCGCAGCGGTTCTGACCATTCGAAGTAATCGCTGAATTTGGCCCCATCCTGCTCTTTTCCTCTGACAACCTTCGAGGTAATGACAGCGTCACGTTCATAAAGACGTCTGAGTGATCCGCGGACCAGTTCGTTCTCACTGACCAGTTCTGCTATTATATCCCGTGCACCTGCCAGTGCAGCAGACACATCTTCCACAGCATCACCGACATATTTTTCTGCTTCCGTCTGAGGATCAGTGGGTTTCTGTTCAAGAATCCACATTGCGAGTGGTTCGAGTCCTCTCTCGCGGGCGACAGAGGCACGGGTCTTTCGCTTTGGCCTGTATGGCAGGTAAAGGTCCTCCAGCTGCGAGAGCGTCAGCGCTGCATTTATCTTTGCAAGCAGCTCAGGAGTCATCTTTTCCTGCTCTTCAATCGATTTGATGACAGCCTCCCTGCGCTTTTCAAGCTCCTTTAACCTCTCGTATTCATCACGTATCTCAGCCAGCTGCACCTCATTCAGGCTTCCTGTCACCTCCTTGCGGTAGCGGCTGATAAAAGGTATTGTGGCGCCGTCATCAAGGAGCCTGATTGTGTTTTCAACCTGCCAGTCGTGAAGCTGCAGTTTCTGTGCTATAGTCTTAATATGTGCCGAAGGGTCCATGCAAGTCATTCAAAAAAAAGTGTACAAACAGTTTCGCATTGGAAAGGGTTCTTAACATTGGTTAAAGCTGAATGGTTCAAAATCATCATCCTCTGCAAAGAGTCAGCAACAGTTATTCGATGTAAAGTACCAGTCCTTTAAGGTATTCGCTCTCGGGGTGATAGATATTTACCGGGTGGTCAGCAGGCTGTCCTGTCTGATGCATTATGCGAACGTTCCGTCCTGTATTTGCGGCGGCCACGAAGACCGAGCGCCGGAAATCATCGCGGGTTACAACCTGAGAGCAGGAGAATGTAAACAGCAGACCGCCCGGCCGTATCTTCTGTATTGCCAGTGCGTTGAGCCTGCGATAGCCCTGCAGTGCCTGGTTGAGGGCAGTCTGATGTTTTGCGAAGGCGGGGGGATCAAGAATAATGAGGTCATATTCGCGGTCCATTCCGGACAGGAAGGAGAAGGCGTCGGTGGCAAACGAACGGTGGCGGGAATCATCCCCGAAGTTGAGTTTCACGTTTTCATCGGCGAGGGCCGTGGCCGCCGCAGAACTGTCAACCGAATGCACAAGTTCAGCATTTTTCATTGCATAAACCGAGAAGCCGCCTGTATAGCCGAACATATTCAGCACTCTCTTCCCGTTACTGTACAAGCCAAGCAGGCTGCGGCTGTCGCGCTGGTCAATGAAGAATCCTGTCTTCTGACCTTTCTCCCAGTCAACCCTGAACCTGAATCCGTTTTCAGTTACAACGGCACCGGATTCACCGTTTCCGCCGACAAGATAGCCGTTCGAGGGATTCAGCTTTGCCATAAACGGTAGTGTTCCCTCGCTCTTGTCGTATACTGCGGTCACCAGTCCGCCGGTCACCTCAGGCAGCAGGCCGGCGATCATCTCCCTGATTTTCCAGAATCCGGCGGTATGGGCCTGCATCACAGCCACATTTCCATAAACATCAACTATCAGACCCGGCAATCCGTCACCTTCTCCATGCACGAGACGCCAGACGGTTGTATCAGGTCTGCCTGCAATGCGGGCATTGATCCTGTACTGCATGGCTCCTTCAAGCCGTTTCATGAAGAATTCACGGTCAGGGTCGCATTTCGCGAAGGAGAATATCCTCACCGCTATGGATCCCGGAGCCCAGTGGCCTGTTGCCAGGTATGTTTTGTCCCAGGCAAATACCTCAACAACATCGCCTTCTGACGGATTCCCGTTCACTGAAGCTACGGCCCCTGAAAAGATCCAGGGGTGGTACCGGCGAACGGATTGTTCCTTGCCTTTTTTAAGAATGATATTTGCGGGCATTACTGGTTGGTTGTTTATGGTTTTCATTGCTGGCTTTCTTTTCCGTTCAGGGCGAGGTAAATGCTCCGGCATACCCAGGCATCGGTGGCAGCGTATAGTTGTTGCGGCTCTGTCAGTGCCGGAGCCTCCCAGTTTGAAACCTGCTGTGATTTGGAGATCGAATGACCCAGAACAATAGCTGTAAGTTTCTTGAGCCCAAGTTCCTGTATGCCATGGTCAGCAACCACGCTCTGCAGGTCTATGAATCCGTGAGGTTCGAATTGTGTCAGAGAGCGAAGGGCCTTTATGTCATCACGTATGGCCACGCCTGTTTTGACAATGCTTTTGTCAGAGAGCAATGCAGCCAGTTCCGGGGGAAGTCCTATCATATTAAGCCTGAAGAGCCATGCACGGTCTGAGTCAGCAAGCTGCAGGAGTGCCACCCTGTATCTCCTCCCCTTTTTGAAGGATGGCCTGGTTTCAGTATCAAAGCCCAGCAATGAAGGTCTTCCGATATCGCCCATAACCCTGCGAAACTTATCCATATTGTCAACCAGGGTCACCCTGCCGTTAAACTGAAGCAGCGGCAGTTTTCTCAGTTCATCATCCGTTATGCTTCTGCTATACTGTTTCGTCATCGTCATTCTGTTCATCGTCAGCAACAGTGTCATCTTCTGAATAGAGGACTGTATGAATTGCAGTAAGCACGTTCAGCAGTTTCTTTCCCCAGAACTCTTCGAAATTCATCAGCACCTCCCACACCGCATCATTCATCACCTCTTCATTACCGCTCTTATAGCTGACAATGAAGTCTTTCAGATCCTGGTATATATCACTCAGGTTTTCAGCTATGCTGCCGGTATAGAGCCCGTCTGACGGATCGCCCGCTGACACTATAACGGGAAACGGGTCATTGTTTCCCATTTTTGAAAGCAGGTTATCATGCATCCTGGTCCAGTCGAACTCGGTTACGGTTTTTTCGTTGGGTTCTTCGAGGGTTGGTTCCAGCATTGGCAGCAGTGATCCTCTCAGATAAATGAACGGAAGCAGGCGCTGCATGACCTTGAGTATTTCTATGCCGTTGATTTCCTGTGTCGATTCGAGGTACTTGCAATACTCATTGGCTGAAGCCGCGAATTCGACCACCTGGCGTGAATAAATCACCTTCTCCTCTTTTTCCATAGCATTTATATCAACGGGGCAAAAATATTCATTTCAGGGTTATAATTCCGGATTTGTTGATAAAAGGGGATGTGTCACCGTTTCCAGGTGAGTCTGTGTTCGCTGTCATAGACCAGCTTCTCGTGATCAAGCAGCCATCGGATGACTTTGACGCTTTTTTCCCTTGGCAGGTCGGTCCTCTCTTCCAGTTCCTCAGGCCTGAGCGGGTTTTCGGCGAGTATTTCCTTTATTTTACCGATGATTATATCGAATTCGTATTTGCTGAGTTCGAGCTCGTTTCTTTCCTGGCAGGTGTCACACAATCCGCATCTGCCCGTTTCCTCGCCGAAGTAAGCTGTCAGGAACGCAGGGCGGCAGCGGGTTTTGTTTTCGGCGTACTCGGTTATCCGGGCTACCCGGTCAACGTAGTTTTCCTTAACCTTAAGGTAGAGCTCGGGCGAGATGCGGAGGTGGCTCCGGTCAAGCCGCTCTTCAGTGAAGATTACAAGAGGGCTTTTCTTTCCCGGAATAAAGTGTATTATTCCCTGCGATGAAAGCCTGAGGAAGTACTGGTAGATTGCTTCGCGTGTGAGCCCGGATCTGGCAGCCAGGTTCTCCTCATTCACGGGCACAAATTCCGAGAACATTCCGCTGTATGTGCGCAGGAGCAGTTTGATGAATCTGTCATACTCCTCATTTGCTACCTGGAACTTGTAAAGGTCATCACGTGTAACCACGAAATGGACCCGTGACGGATTGTTTATCTCATCGGTGAATTCGAGGTATCCCTCTTTCTGGAGGAAGTTGAGGCTGTTGTACGTTTCGGTCACTGAGAACCGGAATGCGGAAACGAATTTCCACAGGTCGAAGTCATGAACGCTGTTCATGCCAGACCCGACAGGGAGCTGGTAGAAGTTGCAAAGAGCTTCGTAGACATCCTTTATCCGCTCCACGGGTGGAAATTTTATCCTTACCGAGTCAGCCAGTTTTCTCTTTTCGTCCTGTGACCAGAGCAGTACGGCGAAGGATGGTTTCCCGTCGCGGCCGGCACGGCCTGATTCCTGGTAATATGCTTCGACGGAGTCAGGGCAGTCCCAGTGAATTACGAATCTCACGTCAGGCTTGTCTATGCCCATTCCGAAAGCGTTGGTGGCCACAATTACGCGTGATTCGCCTGCGCTCCATGCGGTTTGTTTCCTGTCACGCATATCCTGTGGCAGACCGGCATGGTAGAAATCGGCTTTAATATTGTTTGCCACGAGCATCTCAGCCACCTCCTTCGCCCTCTTTCTGCTGTTCACGTATATTATTCCGCTGCCCTGCTCCTTCCTGAGGCTGCGGAGAACATATGTGCTTTTGTCTTCAACCTCCCTGACAACATAGGTGATATTCGGTCTCCGGAAGCTTGTGCGGAGGACCTTCGGATTCTTCATCTTAAGTCTTGAGATGATGTCATCCACAACTCGGGGGGTAGCTGTTGCCGTCAGGGCCAGGAAAGGGACATCCTCGTTCATCATCTCCCTGATTTCCGCAATATGGAGGTATGAAGGCCTGAAGTCATATCCCCATTGTGAGATACAGTGGGCTTCGTCAACAGCTACGAGGGAGAAGTTGAATCTCGGCAGGCGTGCCCTGAACAGCGGTGTCTGAAGTCTTTCGGGGCTCACATACAGCAACCTGTAGTCGCCGTAGAGGCAATTGTCAAGGGATATTTCCACTTCTTCGCGGGTCATACCGCTGTGGATGGCCATCGCCTTAATATTCATAGTTTTCAGCCTGGTCACCTGGTCTTTCATCAGGGCTATCAGGGGGGTTATTACAAGGCAGAGTCCCTCACCGGCAACGGGGGGCACCTGGTATGTCACCGATTTTCCTCCGCCTGTTGGCAGCAAACCCACAACGTCAATTCCGGAGACCACTGACTCAATGATCTCCTCCTGCATGGGCCTGAAGGAAGTGAATCCCCAGTACCGTGCGAGAGTTTCCCTGTAGATATCCGGCAGCATGGTTTTGCAGGCTGTTTAATACAAATTTAATAACTCAAACTTACTTTTAACCTTTTATTGACATTTAAGAATGGCGGGGCTTGTCTATTTTTTGTAATTTTCGCCCCAAGTAAAAAACCTTGCCCGATGTCATTCTCTGAAGATAAATTGCTGTTTGAAGGACTGACCTTCGATGATGTGCTGCTCCTTCCGGCCTACTCTGAGGTTCTGCCGCGAAACGTTGATCTCAGGTCAAAGTTCACACGGAACATCACAATCAATACTCCGATTGTTTCGGCGGCTATGGACACAGTCACCGAGGCAGAGCTTGCCATAGCCATCGCCCGGGAGGGCGGTATAGGCGTGATTCACAAGAATATGTCGGTCAGCCAGCAGGCTGCGCAGGTCAGGAAGGTCAAACGTGCCGAGAGTGTTATGATATTTGATCCTGTCACAATCTCTGACAGTGCTTCAGTTGCCGACGCCCTGGCGCTTATGAAGGAGTTCAAGATCGGCGGCATCCCGGTAATTCATGAAGACGGAGCGCTGGCAGGCATTGTCACAAACCGTGATCTTCGCTTCGAGACTGACTATTCGCGCCGTATCAGTGAGATAATGACCCCGCTTGAGAGGCTGATCACCCTCAGTCACCAGACTGACCTGGCAGCAGCCGGGGAGATACTGCAGAAGCATAAGATTGAGAAGCTGCCAATTGTCGATGAGCAGGGCAGGCTCAAGGGTCTTGTCACCTACAAGGACATCACAAAGGCAAAGGACAGACCCAATGCCTGCAAGGATGACAAGGGGCGTCTCAGGGTTGCAGCTGCTGTAGGCATTGCGCCCAACACCCTGTCGAGGGTCGAAGCCCTGGTGGGCGCCGGTGTTGACGCCATAGCAATTGATACCGCTCACGGGCATACGAAGAGTGTGATTGAGATTCTGAGGGAGATAAAGAAGATGTTCCCGCGTACTGAGATAGTTGTAGGCAACATAGGCACCGCCGAAGCAGCCAGGAAGCTTGTTGAGGAGGGTGCTGATGCGGTCAAAGTGGGTATCGGGCCCGGTTCGATCTGTACCACCAGGGTTGTTGCAGGGGTTGGCGTGCCCCAGTTGTCTGCGATATACAATGTGGCTCGTGCGATAGATGGCAGCGGTGTGCCCGTTATTGCTGACGGTGGCATCCGTTATTCAGGCGATATTGTCAAGGCTATCGCCGCCGGGGCAGACAGCATAATGGCAGGGTCACTCTTTGCCGGAGTGGAGGAATCTCCAGGAGAAACCATTATCTACAACGGAAGGAAATTCAAGACCTACCGCGGCATGGGCTCGGTTGAGGCAATGCAGATGGGGTCAAAGGACAGGTACTTTCAGGACATGGAAGATGACATTCACAAGCTTGTCCCTGAAGGTATCACGGCGCGTGTCCCATACAAGGGAACGCTTACCGAGGTTATTTACCAGTTCCTTGGCGGTTTGCGCTCAGGCATGGGTTACTGCGGTGCACGTGACATAGCCACCCTGAAACGCGAAGGGCGCTTTGTAAGGGTAACCACGGCAGGTGTCACAGAGAGTCACCCCCATGATGTGACAATCACCCGCGAGGCTCCAAACTACAGCCGCAAGATAAACGAATACTAAGTATGGTCAGGCTCTTAATACCCCTCCTGCTCCTTGCAGCCGTCTCATGCCGCAATGCCGGTACCGATGAGGACCGCCCTGCAGCAGCGCGTGCCGGCGACAGGGTCCTGTATCTTGACCAGATACCATCAGGGCTGGTTGCAGAAGGTATGAGCAAGGCTGACAGCACTTCAGCCGTGCAAAGCTACATAAGGCAATGGGCACGCAAGGAGCTTCTGGCCCTGCGGGCCGAAGAGAACCTCACTCCCGAATACAAAGCCGAGGTCAACAGGCAGCTTAACGAAATGCGGAACAATCTCCTTATCTACCAGTACCAGCACCAGATGATAATCCAGAGAATGGATACAACCGTGACTGACAGTGAACTGCGCGATTATTACGTAAGCAACCTTAGTACCTTTACCCTCACATCGAACCTGGTCAGGGCTCTCTATATCAAAGTCCCCCTGGGCATGTCCGGACTTGACCAGATCAGGAAGCTTTACCGTTCCCAGGAGGCAACTGAGATTCAAGAGCTTGAAGATTTCTGTACACGGTCCGGACTGAGGTATGATGATTACAATGATCAATGGATCCCCTTTGCCCAGCTCCTCATGGAAGTGCCTTTCGAGTCAGTTGACCAGGAACAGTGGCTTGCAAGGAACAGCGCTGTGGAGCTGAAGGATGACAGGTTTTCCTATTTCATTGCAATAAGGGAATACAGACTGAGGAACAGCGTCGCGCCGTTCGAATATATACAGGGGCAGGTAAGAACAATAATCCTCAACAACCGGAGGAACGATTTCCTGCAGAAGCTTGAAGACGGCATTTATAATGAGGCTGTGAGCAACAATACATTGAAAATTTTCTAGAAGGGAAAGACCAGGATGAAAAAGAATATCATTTTACTATGTGCGCTGGTTGTACTGGCGATGTACAATGCAACCGGGCAACAGGTGGTTGAATCAGTATTGGCTGTTGTGGGCAATGAGGTAATTTACCTGTCTGACGTAGAGGGACAGGTGGTTCAGCTGAAGGCTGAGCGTGACCCTACCCCTGTTGAGCAGCTCCGGTGCCGCGTCTTCGAGGATCAGCTGATACAAAAACTCTTTCTTGACCAGGCCAGAATTGACTCTATTGTGGTTTCAACCGAAAATGTTGAGGCAGATCTGAACAGCAGACTGACTGATTATATAAGGCGTGCCGGTTCCGAGCAGGCACTGGAGAGTTATTTCAACAAAAGCATGGCGGAGATCCGGAAGGATTTGCGCGAGATGCTCACCAATCAGTATATAGTGCAGGAAACCCAGGGAACCATTGCACAGGATATAACGGTTACTCCGGAGGAGGTCAGGAAGTATTACAACACTATTCCACGTGACTCTCTTCCTCTCGTACCCAGAAAGGTACAGCTGAGTATCATTACAGTAGAGCCACCTGACATGGAAACCAGCAAGGCAGAAGTGCGTCAGAAACTGCTTGATCTGCGCAGCCGGATTATCAATGGTGACAGTTTCAGCACCCTCGCCATCCTTTATTCAGAAGATCCGGGAAGTGCACAGCGCGGAGGCGAGCTGGGTTTCTCAACCCGTGGCGAGCTGGCCAAACCTTATGCTGAAGCGGCATGGAGTCTTAAGCCGGGAGTTGTATCGAAGATTGTGGAGAGCGAGTTCGGTTTTCATATAATCCAGCTCATTGAAAGAAAGGGAGACATGGTCAATTCGCGACACATCCTGATGAAGCCTAAGCTTTCTGCGGAACAGGCTGAATGGGCCATCCTCCGGCTGGACAGCATCGCTAACCTGGTACGCGCTGACAGTCTGTCATTTACAATGGCTGCATTAAGGTATTCATCTGATAAGACCACACGTGCAAACGGTGGAAAGATGGTAAGCGAGAACCCGTCAGAGAGAGTCAACTGGCTTACCCTTGACGGGTTATCCAAAGAAGTCAACCTGGTTGTAAGAAACATGAAACTGGGAGAGATCTCCGACCCGTTCCGTACAACTGATGCAAAAGGTAACAGTATTTATTGCATTGTCAGGCTTGATGAAGAGATAGCAGCCCACAGGGTTAATATGCAGGACGACTACAACTATCTGTCAGATGCTGCCCTGAGGGATAAACAGGGCCGCTTATACGAGGAGTGGATAACTGACAAGATAAAGAGGACGTACATCCGCATCAGTGAAGACTTCCGCGGATGCAACTTCCACTATACCGGATGGTTAGAATAGCCAGGAGAATAAAGGAAGAATTAATGTCCCGCAGCGGGGCCGGGAGTTTGCTGCCCCTCTTTCTTTCGCGAGGCGGGGCGGGCAGCTTCCTGCCTCTTTTCTTCGTGCTTCTTTCGTTCAACCTGAAAGCACAGGACACCCCCGGCCGCAGGAGGGTTGAAATCCTGCACTCTGATTCAATGAAATATGAACAGGCTGACGGTCGTACCCGCAACAGGCTTAACGGCAATGTAAGTCTTAAACACAATGACCTTTACATGGATTGTGACAGTGCCTGGTACTACGATGACACCAACCAGGTATTGGCTTACAGCAGAATTCACATCTGGCAGGGTGACACAATCCATATCCGCGGAGAGTATCTCTCTTATGACGGCAACACCCGCAAGGCCTTCCTGACAGACAGCGTCGTTCTCTCTGACAAGGAGATGCAACTCTTTACAGACAAGATTGATTATGATGTGAACACCCAGATTGCCAATTATGACACCTGGGGGCGAATCCTCAACGGAGATAACACTCTAACCAGCCGGGTGGGCACCTATTATTCCGACAGGAAGATGCTTCATTTTCGCGACAGCGTAAGGATTGTAAATCCCGATTATGTGATGACAGCTGACACAATGCGATATGACACAGGCAGGGAAATAGTTTGGTTTACCGGCCCGACTGAGGCGGTTGGTGACAGTATTTATCTCTACTGTGAGAACGGTTGGAGCGACACACGCAATGATGTGTCCCAGCTGATGAAGAATGCAGTGCTCGACAACCGTGAACAACGCATCACCGGTGACACACTCTGGTATGACGAGAAGAGCGGCAAGGGCGAGGGTTTCGGCAGGGTTACAATCACTGACACAACTGATAACATAACCGGCGGTGGAAATTATGCCTGGTACGTGAAACGCCCGGAAGAGTTTCTGCTGACAGGCACACCATGGTTCACATTGTTTTCCGAAGATGACACACTCACCCTGAAAGCTGATACCCTCAGGGCCATTCCGCTTGAAGACACTGCCGGAGTAAGTCACAGGCTGCTGAAGGCGTTCCATAAATGCAGGATCTTCAGCCGTGAGATGCAGGGAAGATGTGATTCCCTCTCCTACTCATTCCTGGATTCGGTAATCAGGCTTTATGATGATCCGATTGTATGGTCAAGGGGCAATCAGATGACAGCAGATTCGATTGCTCTGTTTACTGTCAACAGCAAGGCAGACCATATGGAGATGTACAACAATGCCTTCGTTGTGAGCGAAGTTGATACGGCCAGGTATGACCAGATTAGCGGGAAGAATCTCTCAGGCTATTTTATTGACAACAAGTTGCAGAGGATAAAGGTCACCGGAAATGGTGAAGCTATTTACTATGTTGTTGATGGTGAAGAACTTGTTGGTGTAAACCGGGCGCGAAGCTCCACAATTGAGATCTTGTTCGAGGAGAGCAGGATTGTGGAGATCTACCAGAACCAGAGTCCTGACGGCACCCTCAACCCTCCTCTGAAGGTACCTGATTCCGAAATGAGGCTTGACGGGTTCAGGTGGCATCCTGATCTGCGCCCTGACCGTTCAGGTATGGGGATTGATGAGCTGTTACCTCCTCCACCGGAGGGCGCCCCGGACAGGCCGGAAAAGATTATTAAAGCCAAAGTGCCTGAAGAAGTCATTCAGTGACCGCTCCAGGCACTTAGTGTGCTTATGGCAAAAGGCTTTTAGTACTCGTCTTCGTTGAAGAAAAAGTCGTCCTTTGATGGATAGTCAGGCCAGATATCTTCAATGCTTTCGTAGATATCACCCTCATCTTCAA
>ERZ1645192.2710-NODE-2710-length-14592-cov-12.113435_pt1 | contig 14592 bp, 12 predicted proteins | sample MGYA00575354_ERZ1645192 | MGnify/ENA primary metagenome ERZ1645192 (study PRJEB40844, sample SAMN11349763) | freshwater sediment metagenome | isolation source: river sediment | host: Sediment | place: India: Faizupur Khadar , New Delhi | collected 2017-02-21 ... | reverse complement strand
CACAAAGTTTATAAGTTTGAACATGATATCTCTGATGCTGAAATCATAGACGTCAAGTCATGGTTCAATAAACAAGAAGCCCAATAATTGGGCTTTTTTGTTTGACGTGTCTTGTATATAAACCATATTTGTTATAAAATTGATTAAAAATATGATTATATTATAAAGTCCAATTTGGAGGATGAACCCATGAAATATAAAAATCTTATTAATCAAATGACACTGGAAGAAAAAGCGAGCTTGATGTCAGGTAAAGACTTTTGGACTACAAAACCAATTGATAGATTAAACATTCCCAGCATATTTCTCGCTGATGGCCCCCATGGTATCAGAAAGCAGGCAATATCACCGGACCATGTAGGTCTAAATGAAAGCATACCCGCTACTTGTTATCCGACCGCTGCAACTATCGCCAATAGTTGGAATATTAAATTAGCGGAAAAAATTGGTGAATATTTGGGAATAGAAGCTAAAAGTCAAAGCGTGAATGTCTTGCTTGGACCTGGGACCAATATTAAACGCAATCCACTTTGTGGTAGAAATTTTGAATATTTCAGTGAAGATCCATTATTAGCCGGTAAATTTTCCGCTGCTTATATCAGAGGTATACAATCACAAGGAGTTTCTGCGTGTCAAAAACATTTTGCAGCCAATAATCAGGAATATCGAAGAATGGTTATTGACTCGATTATCGATGAAAGAGCTTTAAGAGAGATATATTTGAAAGCATTTGAAATTGGCATTAAAGAAGGCGGATTAAAATGTTTAATGTCTTCTTATAACAAACTAAATGGATATTACACCAATGAAAATCCACATTTAATGCAGGACATCTTAAGAAAAGATTGGAAGTATGAGGGTGTTGTTGTTACCGATTGGGGTGGCAACAATGATAGAATAAAAGGATTAATGGCTGGAAATTCATTGGAGATGCCATCAACTTCTGGAGAAACCGACCAAGAAATAATCGAGGCTGTTAAATCCGGATACTTGGATGAATCGATATTAGATGAAAATGTCGATAGGCTATTGACCTTGATTTTTGATACTTATAATGAAAAATCAGATTCATTGGGAAAATTTAATATTGAAACTCATCATAAGTTGGCGGAAGAAGCTGCTCTAGAGTCAATCGTTCTATTGAAAAATAACAACAAAATTCTTCCACTCGACGAAAAGAAGAAAATTGCAATCATTGGAGACTTTGCAGCTAAACCAAGATTTCAAGGAGCTGGTTCTTCGATTGTTAATCCGACGAAATTAGACAATGTAAAAGATTCGATCAAAGATTTTAACTTGAATTTTATCGGTTATGAACCAGGTTTTAAACGTTATGGCAAGCAGTCCAAAGCCTTGAAAAAAAAGGCGCGCCTTTTGGCTGAGAAGAGCGACGTGATATTATTGTTCATTGGCCTTGATGAATTCTCGGAAGTAGAAGGCATGGATAGAACGAATATGTCATTACCTAAAAATCAGCTTGATTTATTGGAAAACTTGTGTCAAACCAATAAACCAATTGTAGTGGTGTTAGCCGCTGGTAGTGCGGTTGAGATGCCTTGGGCTGATAAAGTTGAAGCAATACTTCACACGTCATTAAGCGGACAATCTGGGGCTAAAGCGACCTTAAAAATTTTGTCAGGAATTGTTAACCCTAGTGGAAAACTTTCCGAATCAATCGCAAACAGTTATTCTGACTATCCTAGCAGCCAGTATTTTCCTGGAAAAGAAGAAACCGTTGAATATCGCGAGAGTATTTTTGTTGGATATAGATATTTTGACTATAAACCGTCGCTGATTAAATTTCCATTTGGCTATGGTTTATCATATACAGATTTCAAGTATAATGATTTAGATATCGAAGGAAAAACCATTAAATTTAAAATTACAAATACGGGAGATTTTGATGGAAGCGAAATCTCTCAAATATATATAAGCGCTAATAAATCAAAAGTTTTTCGACCATTAAAAGAGCTGAAAGGTTTTAGCAAAACCTTTATAAAAGCAGGAGAAACTGTTGCGGTCGAAATAACACTCGATGATTACGCCTTCGATTTTTATCATGTCAAAAATAATAAATGGATGGTAGAAGAACTGGATTATAATATTATGATCGGCTCATCATCACAAGATATCAGATTGCAAAAAGTCATTCATATTTCTGGTGAAACAATTGATACAGATTTTAATTCCCAAAATTTGCCTTCTTATTATTCTGGCAATATCACTCGAATCAACGATAGTGAGTTCGAACTGCTTCTGGGAAGAAAAATTCCAGATCCTAAAACAATATTTTACAAGAAAAGTCGCTTAATGGTCAATTACAATACAACAGTCGCTTACCTCAGATATGCCAAAGGCTTTTCAGGAAAACTTTTAATTGGTATTATTAATGGTTTGATAAGATATTATAATTTCACTAGACAACGCGAAAAAGCCAACTTCTTAATCATGGGAGTTTTGCATCTGCCATTGAGAGGTTTGGCAAGAATGTCTGCTGGAAAAATATCTCATGGCCAATTGGATGGACTAATCATGATGTTTAATGGCCATTTTTTTGCGGGCTTAAAGAAATATTTTAGTGAGAGAAAACTGAAAAAAGCAAAACAGAATAAATTAATAAATTAATCTATATTGATTTCGCACAAATGCATTTCTTTCCAAAATGTGGTATAATATTAATGTCATAAATAATTTAATTTGAAAGGGGCTTAATTTATGAAACTTGAGAAGAGAACTGAAAATCTAAAGTCAGTCAGAGCAGGACATAAAATACCGGGAGTTTTATTTGGTAAATCAATTGAACCGGAAGCGATTCAAATTGATGAAAAAGAGTTCAATGAAGCATTTAAACAATATGGTTTAACCCAAACGTTTGAAGTTAAGATTGGTAGAAAGAAACACGATGTCTATATTAAGGAAGTGCAAAGACATCATATCAATCACAACCAATACTTGAATGTTAAACTGCTGAAAGTAATGGCTGGAGATATGATTAGATCACATCTGCCGATAAATATCATTGGCAAAGAAAGTATTGAAAAGCCAGGAGTAATTATTCAACATTTAGCTGATTCAATTGAAGTAGAATATGGTATAGGTGAAAACATCCATCAAATTGATGTTGATGTATCCAAGTTGGAAATAGGAGATGTAATCAAGGTTGAAGATCTCATAATTCCTAAAGGTATTACCGTTCTTGATCCAATGGATAAACCAGTTGTCAATCTAGTTGAAACCAAATATCAAGAAATTGAAGAAGTTGAAGAAGAAGTAGTTCAAGAAGTAGAAATAATCACCGAAAAACATAAGGAATAATAATAACAGCTAGTAGGTTTCCACTTACTAGCTGTTATCTTTTTAGTTATAGTCTTCCGGTTTGCCCCAAATAAGTTCTACAAGTTCAGGCATGTCGATGAAAGGATTGCGATTGTTTTGATAAGTATAGACTACTTGATTTCTCAAAATTTCCCTTTCGGAAACCGGATCTTCCTCATGCCATCTCAACAAATCATCCAAGTCACCATATAACGGAAGTTTTGACAGCCTATCGGAATCAGGTTCGTTAATCAGCTCTAAATCAACCATATCGCCTTCTTCACCTTCGTATCTTACTGCCATATAAAATAACATTCTTGCGACATCACCTTTTACTTCGTCTCGAGGTTCAAAATCCCATTCATTGCACGTGTAATTCCCATAACCGACATCCACTACATTTATATCGTCACCATCATGACAGTCCTCGAACATGCGATTGTTTTTGGTTGAGTTCATATTTCTTTCTTCAGCGACAAGGTGATGCAAGTCGGTATGAGCTCCCATGGCCAAAACAGAAGTAGTTCCTTCCTTAATTTCAAAATCGCCACGAGATTTTGACCAAACATGTTCTCGGTTCCATTCCACGAAAGTCAATTCTCCATCAACTTCAGTTTCACAATAATCTGGTGGGGATGTTGTATCTTGACAGCCTTTATACCAAGAAAATCCCGAATAAAACATTATGACATTATCACTGTTCTCAGGATCTTCATCAGCTAGCATAATTAAATCCCAAACATCGGTTTCAGATGATGTATATGGAAATTCTGTATGCCCAGAGATAATATCATTAAGTTCCGTTTTTAATTCTTCACCAGTTAAATCGTTAATGGAATCATAATATCCCAAAGGTATATACATTGAACCATCTACATTTTCAACAATCGTGATGGTGTAGTTCTCAGTTTTCTTATTACCGGAAGAATCGGTAGCTTCGAGAATAATGGTCTGTTGACCGGAGACTGAAGTATCGAAAGTGCCGTTTAAAATAACATTGCATATTTCGTCATGATTATCCGTGCATTTTATCTGTTCATAATCGAAATCACGATTAATAAGATGTTTTTTTGGCAATTCAGCAATATTGATGATAGGAGCTTCTTGGTCATTGACAAGGAGCTTGTTGATATAGTTTGTGCCAATAAAAACATCAATTGCATAAATAATCATGAATATTAAAGCTATGATAATTAGAATATTTTTAAATTTTCGATTTAACTTCATACTTAAAATTCCTCACTTTGCCCAATATTATAATATCAGTATTTTATCATATATTAAAAAATAAAAAACCCTATATCTTAAATCATAGGGTTTTACGGTAATCACTAGGGGCCATGCCGGTAATTTTCTTGAATGAATTCGAGAAGTGTGAACTATTGGCAAAGTTCAGTAAGACAGCAATATCCAAAACGTTATAATCGGTTTCCTTTAGCAGTGTTTTTGCTTCTTCAATCTTGGCGTTGATAATATATTCTGAAATTGTCAAACCCATCTCCTTCTTGAATAATCGAGACAAGTGTTCTTTGGTAATGAATAAATCGCCAGCGATATCGTCTAGGGAAATTTTATTGGTCAGGTTTTTCCTAATATACAAAATAATCTTTTTGATATTGCTGCTATGATTCATCAAGGTATAATCTCTGACTACTTTTGCATAAGTAGAGAGAATTTTTTCGGCCATGGTTCTGGCTTCTGAAGACATGCTAATCTTATTGATGTTGAATTTGATGTTGTTGGAAATTTTGTTTGCCAAAAACAGATCAACACCGGACTTTAAAGCCTCTCGATTGCATAAGGCGTCAAATATCATCAATGAAGTTTTTATGTTTGTGAATGGATTGTTGCGATAAATCAAAAGTTGATTTGCAGTTTTTGCAAAGTCAAGTAACCTCGCAGCTTCAACGTCACCATTTCTTACTATTGTCAACAATTTTTCTTGAATTTGATTGTTGGCTTCTACGAATTTAGCATTGATGTCGTTTTCAGCGTTTTCCTTTACGGAACCATTATTATCGACTTTCTTAATTTGAACATTGAAGATTCTGACCTTGTCGAATTCAAAGAATTCCGAATTTTGAAGCATTCTAACCAGTATTGTTTGGTGAGATTCGGTAAGTATTTTTGCGTTGTAGTAAAATTGTTCAACCATAATTGCTTCTTCATTGATAAAACGGTGATTAATGATTAGATTATCAATAAAGTGTTCAAAATCATCATTGATTAGAAATGGACCAATAATAATATTTTTTTCATTGGCAAACAAGCATAAAAAAGTCAACCCGTTCTTATCTTGAACTCTCAAAGTTTTGCTGTCTTTATGATTTTCGACAATTGACTGTTTAAAATGATTGATTTCTGCTTTTAAATCTTCAGGAAGAAGCAGAGAATTTGTTTCATAAGTTTTGACATTGTTCTCGTAAAATGAAAAGGAGATAGTTGTCATGTAATGGATGTTGTAAGCAATTTTTTCTATTTTCATAATTTTCTCCTTACTAGACAATTATAGAGAAAATCGTGTTGAATGTCAATAATGTATTGGAAAAAGTCATTTTATTGTATTTTAAACAAATATATCAAATAAAATATTCATTATACAAAAAAAGACCGCCATATTTAGCGGTCTTAGATTAAATTACAAAATTGCCGTCCTTGAATATTTGGATTTTTTTACCTTCTTTTGTAATACCTACGATATTCATGTCTTTACTGCCAAACATGAAATCCGAGTGTGACATGGAGTTGTTATAACCGTATTTTTCCAGTTCCTTAATTTCCATTCCAGTGCCACCCTTGATGTTCATAGGATAAGCACGGCCCAAAGCCAAATGGCAAGAAGCGTTTTCGTCAAACAATGTATTGAAGAAAAGGATATTTGCTTGTGAGATTGGTGAATTATAACCAATCAAGGCTACTTCGCCAAGATAGGAACTACCCTCATCAAACTCAAGTAGATTCTTTAAGGTGGATCTTTCTTTTTTTGCATCAAAATTTACCACTTTTCCATCTTTGAATTCCAACCAGAAATCTTCAATCAAATTGCCTTGATAATCAAGTGGTTTTGTAGCTACGACCTTACCGTTTACGCCAAATTTATGAGGCATGGTAAAGTTTTCTTCTGTTGGAATATTAGGATTGAAGACCACTCCGGTTGTAGCTTTTTCTTGTCCCCCAGACCATACATGGTTTTCAACCAATTTGATAGTCAAATCAGTGCCCAATGAATTGGTGAAATGAAGAGAATCAAATTGATAATCGTTGAGAATCTTATTGTGATTGATTAGTTGATTATTGTGTTTGTTCCACTCTTCGATAGGATCTGATTCTTCATTGACTCTGGAAGCGTGAAAAATTGCATTCCATAACGCCTCTGTTGCTGCTGATTCATCCATATCAGGAAACACTTTTTTTGCCCAAATCGGATTTGATGCTGCTATAATTGTCCATTGACTCTTGTTACCCATCATATGTTCGCGATAAAAATTCAAAGCTTTGCTTGAAGCGATTCCTGCAACTTGGATTTTGTTAGAGTCTACACCTTTATTAGCTCCCGGTATTGGAGATACGATAGAAATTACGCAAGCACCATTATCGACAAAATATCTCATTCTATCAATAGAAAATTGTGGAATATCTTGCAAAGTTTCCAAGGTTTCATATTCCAATGAATAACGGTTAGTGATATCATCACGCCAGTTGACAATCACTCTTTTTGCTCCTGCTTCATAAGCGTGTTTTGTAACTTTTCTAGCAATCTCTTGTGCTTCAGTTGGAGCGTTGACTACGACGATTTGATCTTTTTGAACATTTGCCCCAATCTTTACAGCTAGATTAGCTAGTTTTTCTAATAGTATATCTTTTGGCATTTTATACATTCCTTTCTAAACAATCTAAAAATTATTATAACATGATTTAATTAAAATCAACACGGTATATTATAGCTGAATATGAGTTTATCGCCAATAATAATTCAAAAATTATTATATTATGATATAATTTAGTAAAATCAACAGTAATAGGATGTGGATGATATGGATGATAGAATTTATGTTAGTTGGGATTTTATAGATGACTTCATGGTCAGTGCATTTAAAAAAATCGGTGTCCCTGAAGAAGATGCTAAGATTTGCTCAGAGATTTTAATGGAGAGTGATAGACGCGGGATTGAAAGTCATGGCGTCAATCGCTTCAAACCGATCTATATTGACCGTATCAAAGCCGGAATTCAAAACCCTCAGACTAAGATTGATATTTTACGAGAAACTGCTACAACAGCAGTGTTTGACGCTAATGATGGTATGGGTATGGTTGCTAGTTATAGGGCGATGCAACTGGCAATTGAAAAAGCAAAAAAATATGGCATGGGTATGGTTGCTGTTAGAAATTCCACGCATTACGGAATAGCTGGTTATTATGCGACTATGGCTTCGAGTGCGGGAATGATTGGTATAACAGGAACAAACGCCAGACCTTCAATAGCACCAACTTTTGGCGTAGAAAACATGCTTGGAACAAATCCTTTGACTTTTGGTTTGCCAACTGACGAAGATTTTCCATTTGTTTTAGATTGCGCAACAAGCATTACTCAGAGAGGTAAAATCGAGTATTTTGCTAAAATCGATAAAGATACACCGAAGGGTATGGTGGTCGGTCGGGATGGATTGGCGAAGACAGACTCTAAACAAATTCTTAAAGATCTAGTAAACAATCAAGCTGCTTTAGCTCCACTTGGAGGAATTGGCGAAGAACTAGCCGGATATAAGGGATATGGATATGCAACAGTTGTTGAAATATTAAGTGCCGCTTTACAGGCGGGTAGTTTTTTGAAGATGCTAAGCGGAAGGGACGATGAAGGAAAACTCCAACCATATCATCTCGGCCATTTCTTTATCGCCATTGACACAGAAGCTTTTATGGGGCTGGATGTTTTCAAAAAAACAACAGGTGATATCCTACGAGCTTTGAGAAACAGTGAAAAAGCACCTGGAGAAGAAAAAATCTATACAGCCGGAGAAAAAGAATATTTAGTCTGGTTGGAAAGAAAGGATAAAGGAGTACCTTTAAATCAAGCGTGTATAAACGACATCAAAGAAGTTAATGATGTTCTCGGTTTGAAGAAAGAACTGCCTTTTTAGTCAATATGAGCAAATTTGACGATAACATTAGAAAGTTAACTCCACTGCAATATAAAGTGACTCAAGAAAAAGGTACGGAGAGACCTTTTGAAAATGAATATAATGATGAGTTTCGTGAAGGAATATATGTTGATATAGTTTCTAAGGAAGTATTATTCTCCTCAAAAGATAAATTCAATGCCCATTGTGGTTGGCCTTCATTCATTAAACCCCTGAATGAGAAGGAGATTATAAAAAAAATTGATTTTTCTCACGGAATGATTAGAACTGAAGTGAGATCAAAATCAGCCAATAGTCATTTAGGTCATGTCTTTGATGATGGTCCTGATGGAAATCTAAGATATTGTATTAATTCAGCGTCATTGGAATTCATTCCCAAAGAAAAGATGGCTGAAAGAGGATATAAAGAATATTTAAGCCTCTTCGAGAGGATTTAAAATGGAAGATAGAATAAAGAGAAACAGAGAGACGATAAAACCACAATGGACAGATTTGTATAATGCTAATACGGCCAAAAAACAAGGCAAAGAACGGCCTGAGCAGTTCAAATCTGTATCAGGAGCTAAGAAAATTGATTTACTAAAAAAGTTTCCGAATATTAAAACAAAAACACTCCAGGAAGTGATAGCGTCAAGAAGAAGTTTACGGTCCTATAGTGAGGTAAATCTATCTTTCGAAGAACTTTCATATTTACTCTGGGAAACTTGCAGACTTGAGTCGTATCGTGAAAATGCGGTTTTCAGAACTATACCAACTGCTGGCGCTACCAATTCAATGGAAACATATGTTTTCATTAATAGAGTTCAAGAAGTCGAAAAAGGAATCTACCTGTACTTGCAAGAATCCCATAGTTTGGTATTGATAGATAATGATGATTTAATTGAGGAACATGTCAATAAAGGTCTCTTAAAACAATTGCGAAACGCTTCATTAGTCTTCTTCTTTACTTGCATACCATTTAGGACTGAGTATAAATATGATTTTTGCGCTCATAAAATGATAGCAATTGAAGCGGGACATGCTTGTCAAACCTTGTCTTTAGCCGCAGAAGCAATCGATTCTGGAGCTTGTGCCATCTGTGCTTATGATCAAGAAAAACTGGATAAAACATTAAAACTTGATGGGGAAGAGCATTTTACCATTTATTGCGCCACTGTCGGCAAAAAATAATAATGAAATGGGAAAAAGGGAAAAAAGAGAAAATGAAAATTAGCGATATTGAATATAGAACTTTTAAAGAAGTCGAAGCCATGAAACGCTTTGACCTAAAATCAATGCCAAAAAAAAGCCAAGTGGTATCTTCAAGTTCTAGCTTGGGCTTTAAGCATACCGGAAACATTCATTCGTGGTGTGAAAATTGAAAAAATAAATATGGACAAAGTCAAAGGACCTTATGTTTTGCTTTGCAATCACAACAGTTTTTTTGATTTCAAGGTGGCGACTAGAGCTTTTTTCCCGAGAAGAGCCAATTATGTTGTGGCTGTAGATGGTTTTATAAATCGTGAAGGATTGATGCGAAATGTCGGTTGCTTAGGTAAAAGAAAATTTGTAGCCGATCCTGCTATCGTTAAACAATTGAAACATACCCTAGAAGTTAATAAATCTATTGCGGTTATTTATCCAGAGGCTAGATATTCTTTGATTGGTACAACAGCCATATTGCCTGACAGTTTAGGCAAACTTATCAAAATGTTCAAATTTCCGGTTGTGACCTTGATATCTCACGGACACCATTTGCATGAACCGGTTTGGAATTTGATTAAACGTAAAGTTCCGGTTAAATCGGTCATGACTTATCTTTTTACAAAAGATGATTTGGAAAAACTTAGTTTGGAAGAAATTAACGAAATATTAAGAAAAGCATTTTATTATAATGACCATGAATATCAATTAAAGAATAACATAAAAATCAAGGGTGATAATCGCGCAAAAAATCTTCATAAAGTCTTGTATCGATGTCCTCATTGTTTAAGCGATAATACTATGAACAGCGAAAACAACTACCTTTTCTGTGAAAATTGCCATCACAAATATTATGTTGATGAAAATTATAAATTGTCAGAAGTCAATGGAGAAACAAAATTTGACTTTATCCCGAACTGGTTTGAATGGCAAAGAGAAGAGGTTAAAAAGGAAATTGAAAGTGGCAAATATGATGTGGCGATCGAAGTTGACATAGATTCGCTACCAAACAGCACCGGCTACTATCGTTTAGGAAAAGGTTTGTTGAAACATAATGAATTAGGTTTCATCTTAAGTGCTAATTTTCAAGGCGAAGATTTCAAACTTCATAAACCGGTTCTCAGCAATTATGGTGTCCATATCGAATTTGAATATTTTGGCAAAGGAGATTGTTTGAGTTTTTCTACCAATAACGATACCTACTACCTTTATCCTATTGATAAAAAATATCCAATCACAAAATTTCATTTTGCGGTCGAAGAATTGTATAAGAAGGCAAATGAAAAATCTACTCGAGATGAGTAGATTTTTTAATAGTAAGCAATATGTCCTTGACATCTGGTTTCAGTACCTATTTGATAGCCATTATCATTCTTCAGGATGATTTGACCGTGTCCAAAGCCACCAATTTTATTTTCATAGCTAACTTCATGGCCCAATTTCAAGAGCTTGTGTAATGTAGAGGGGCTAAATCCTTTTTCGATAGCAACTTTTAACCCTTCATCCCATCTGAATCTTGGTGCGTCTAGAGCGGCTTGTGGGTCCATGCCAAAATCAATTACATTCATCATGACTTGCAAATGACCTTGTGGCTGCATAAAACCTCCCATAACTCCAAATGGTCCCACAGGTAAATTATCCTTCATGAGAAATCCGGGAATTATTGTATGATATGTTTTTTTGTTTGGCTCCAGTGCGTTATGATGATTTGGATCAAGGGAAAATGTATGCCCGCGGTTTTGCATCGATATACCAGTGTCCTCAATAACGATTCCGCTGCCAAAACCCATGTAATTGCTTTGAATGAATGATACCATATTTCCCATTTCATCAGCTGTAGCCAAGTACACTGTTCCAGAACGCTTATAATCGATTGGATTATATTTTTTTGCATAATCTTCAATTTGAGCATATCTTATTTTTGCATATTCATCACTTAACAGGAATTTAGGATTCATTTTCATGAACTTAGGATCGGTTACGTAAGTCATTGTATCGGTAAAAGCAATCTTCAAGGCTTCAATTTGTCTGTGAAGCATATTGGTGTCCCTGACAAAAGAGTCCTGTTGTTTGAGAATGTTCAATGCCATCAAAGCTGTGATGCCTTGCCCATTTGGTGGTAATTCCAAAATATCATAACCATGATAATTTATGCTTAGTGGTTCAACAAATTCAACTTCGTAATTTTTTAGGTCATCCTTGTCGATAAAACCGCCATGCTTTTTCATGAAGCTGTCAATTTTATCTGCCAGATAACCTTTATAGAAACTATCTGAATTTGTGTATGCAATTTCTTCAAGCGACTTAGCCATCAATTCATTCTTGAAGATATCACCGGTTTTATAATATTCCGAACCGTTTTTAAAGGTTTTGAAGAATTGATCAAACTCTGGACCAACATTGATTGCTTCATAATTCTTGATTGCTTTCTCAAAATAATAACCGACATTATGACTGATTGAAAATCCTTCTCTAGCCAGTTTAATTGCTGGTTCCAAAACCTCAACCAAGCTCAAATTTCCAAAACGTTCTATCAATGTCGACCAAGCTTTCGGCGCGCCTGGTACTGTAATAGGTATTACGCCATATTTAGGCATAGATTCATGCTTTAAATTTTTAACTTTTTCAATCGAGATGTTATGTGAACTCCTGCCAGAGGCATTCATTCCATATATTTTACCATCGTAATGTATGATGGCAAAAGCATCACTTCCTATGCCGTTGCTGCAAGGCTCTACCACTGTCAAACAAGCTGCAGTAGCGACTGCAGCATCGATTGCATTACCGCCTTTTTTAAGAATTTCCAAACCGGCTTGAGCAGCTAAACCTTCTGAGGTCGCCACTACACCATTTTTTGCATATGTCGCTTGTTTGATGCTGCTAAAACTATTCATAGAAATTACCTCTTAAAATAATTATCATTACAAGAATACTAACATAAAAATCCATAAGTTTCTATATAAAAGTATTCGTTTATGTTAAAATGAATAACGGTAGATGATTAATAATTAGTGCAGCAATTAAAAAGGAAAAGAGGGTGGAAATGATGATAATCCAGAAAAACATTGAATTTTCCTATATTTTCCATAGATGTCCGCAATGATGCTTTCGGTGACATCAGAATACCTCTTGCCTCTCGCAATTGGTCTTGTTTTAATTGGCATTATCTTTTTAGTGGGAATAAGACTTTTACACAAAGAAGATTAACCATGTTCGATATCACAATTGAATTTATCACAAAATTATTGTTGTTCATCGTTTTTGTACTGATTGTTAAAACTCTCACCGCGTTTTTATTTAAGAGAATTTCCTTTAATCTCGTTCTGTCTTCGACACTCTTGACAGCCCCAATATTCTTTTATATTATATTGAGTCATGATTTGCTGTTAGGAAAGCTTAGTTTTTATACAGTAGTTTTATTAATTTTTACTCTCTGTTTATTTGAGTATAATATTTTAATTAAGAGATTATTCAACACCAGTTCAGGATTGAAAGTTGCAGCTTTTGTTATCTTTTCTAACATTCTTTCTTATGGAATAATTGAATTAATATATACTTTGTACCTATAAAAATAATAATCGAAATCAGGTGAAATATATGGCAATAAAAAAATCCCTACCTCCAGGCACCATATTTAATACTAGTGAAAAACCCAATCCTACCGAAATCAAAAAAATCTACTATACTGAATCTAAAATTTCTATCAATGAGCCTTTAGAAAATTCTCAATTATGGATTAGAGTCAATGGATTGAAAGACACACAAAAAATCGTTGAAGAATTGAATAAAGTCAACTTAGATGCATTGATTATTGAAGATATTTTTAATTTGACCCAAAGATCTAAGATTGAGGAGATCGATAGTGGTCTTTTTGCTATTGTTAAAACAGCAGCGTATAAAGACAATAAATTTGATCATGAGTATTTATCTGTTATACTCAAAGACAACATTGTTTTTACCTTTGATGAGAATGACACTGGCATCTTGAATAATATAGAAGAAAGATTGACCAATAACTTAGGAAGAATCCGCTCCTTTAACTCCAAATACCTGTTTTACGTAATCATTGATACTTTAATTGATGCCAATATTTTATTTGAACATGAAATCGGGAATCAATTGATTAATTGGGAAGAATTGATAATTGCGGAAAGAACCCAAAATGTTGACTTATTGCATCTCATAAGAAAAGAAGTCTTGATGATGAAATCAAATATTTTTTCCATTGTTAACTCACTTGAACTGATTGATGACATTTATAAAAACCAAAATGTAAGTGAATTCAAAAAGTATTACCAAGACTTAATTGACCATTTATATCGTCTGAATGATAAGCTTAATCTTGATTGGGAAAATATAAAAACATTATACGATATGCACATGAATAACATCAATGAAAGAACCAATTCAATCATGAAAGTATTGACAATCTTTTCAGCGACTTTCATTCCACTATCATTTTTGGCCGGAGTCTTCGGGATGAACTTTGTTTACATGAATATTTTTAATGACCCACAAGGAATTTGGATTTTTATCGGACTTTGTATAGCGGTATTTCTTGGAATGATAGGATTTTTTAAATATAAAAAATGGTTATAAAAAGGTATAAAAATAAATAATAAAAAAGCCCTTAAATTAGATGTTTTAAGGGCTTTAAAATTTGTGAAAAAAATTATCCTTGAGCTACTTTGGTTACGATGGTTTTAATAATGTCCAAAGCTTTATCCATTTCATTGCAGGAAGCATATTCATAAGGACCGTGGAAGTTATAACCACCGGTCCCCAAATTAGGACAAGGTAGTCCTAAAAAGGTCAATCTCGCACCATCAGTACCTCCTCTTATCGGTTCGATAATCGGTTCAATATTATTTTCTTTAATTGCTGATATCGCGATATCAATAACCTCTTGATGATTATCCAATATTTCTTTCATATTGAAATATGAATCAGAAATTTC
>ERZ1645192.2708-NODE-2708-length-14598-cov-12.679296_pt1 | contig 14598 bp, 12 predicted proteins | sample MGYA00575354_ERZ1645192 | MGnify/ENA primary metagenome ERZ1645192 (study PRJEB40844, sample SAMN11349763) | freshwater sediment metagenome | isolation source: river sediment | host: Sediment | place: India: Faizupur Khadar , New Delhi | collected 2017-02-21 ... | reverse complement strand
CTCACCGGTAGGTTGGGTGGAGCGACACCGGGCGTTTATCTGTATTTAGCCAATCAGAGCGCAACCCAACTGGCTGAAGTCAGAGTGCTTGTGAGGCATAATCGCAAAGGGTGTTGGGTTACGCTTCTACGTCGCTTCACCCAACCTACAGCTGGCAGCAATCACACACATTGTGGTCGGAAATTAAGGCATAGGAACCCCCATGTAATATGTTATCTCGTGGCAGATCAACGAGGAGATCGCTTCGCAAGCTCGCGATGACGAAAACGCAATGGTAGGTTGGGTGGAGCGACACCGGGCGTTTATCTATATTTAGCCAATCAGAGCGCAACCCAACTGTCTGAAGTCGGAGTGTTTGTGAGGCATAATCGCAAAGGGTGTTGGGTTACGCTTCTACGTCGCTTCACCCAACCTACAGCTGGAGACCTGCGGTCAAATGCCGCGCACGGTGGGGTCCCACTCCGCTTCGCTTCGGGGATAATAAACACCGGCGCGATCGGAGGAGTTCCTTTCTTTTGTTTTCACTAAAACTAATTGTATTGGAACTTCCTCTTTTTTCCCTTGACTACCGACTTTTGAAACGCATACGAGGCAATGCGAGTTATCTTGCCTTCAGGCCAGATGGCTTATAATCAAGGCACTAAATTGAAAAAATGGAAAAATCTATGACTTCACCTGTCTTTCACTTCGGTCCAGAACCTCTTACGCCGCTGCTCATCGTCATTTCCGGTCCTTCCGGGATTGGGAAAGACGCGGTGGTGCAGGCGCTGCGGGAGGAAAACCCGAACACGCACTTTGTGGTCACGATGACCAGCCGCCCTCCGCGCCCGGAGGAACGGGACGGGGTAGACTACTTCTTCGTATCCCGCGAGGAATTTGAACGCTTGATTGCTACCGGCGAGCTGCTGGAACATGCGCGCGTGTACTCGGACTACAAAGGTATCCCGCGCGGGCAGGTGCGCCAGGCGCTGCAGTCTGGCAAGGACGTGATTATGCGTTTGGACGTGCAGGGTGCTATGACTATCCGTTCCCTATGCCCGGAAGCCGTGCTCATCTTTTTGACGGCTAACTCGCGCGAGGAGTGGATCGCGCGGCTGGCCGGGCGCTGCAGCGAATCCCCTGAGGAATTCGCGCTGCGTATCCAGACCGCTGAGCAGGAATACGAGAAACTGGACGCGTTCGACTACATCGTGGTGAACTCTGACTGTCATCTGCATGAGACCGTTGACACCATTCAGCAAATTATTAACACGGAACACCACCGCGTGCACCCCCGGCAGGTGTGCTTGTGAGCGACCAGACCCCGCAGGAAAACCCGTCCGCGCCCGAAGCTCCGCAACCAACGCCGAGAGCAGCGGCGCTCAAACTGAATAAACCCACAGTAACTTACATCCTGATGGGGCTGATTGCGCTGTTCTTTATTGCACAGATGCTCTCCATCCAATTTCTGGGTTTTGACTTACCGGCTGCTTTGCTGAGTAAAAGCCGCAGCGCCATTCTGTCCGGTCAGCTTTGGCGGCTCATCACCCCAGTTCTGCTGCATGGCTCAGTCCTGCATGTCGGGCTAAATATGTACGCGCTTTGGATTCTTGGAAGGCAGCTGGAAAGCATCTACGGGCATTGGCGTTTCCTTGCACTGTTCCTGGTTGCTGGTTTTGGTGGAAATGTGCTTTCGTTTGTGCTGTCGCCTTATAACTCGCTGGGGTCTTCAACCGGCATTTTCGGCTTGCTCGCGGCGGAGGTCCTGCTAATCCTGCAGAATAAGCAGTTTTTTGGCCCGCGCGCCGGCCCGATGCTGAACAACCTGATTTTCATTTTCTTCCTGAATATTGCGATTGGGCTGGCTCCCGGCTCAAACATTGATAACTTCGGGCATTTGGGCGGGGCAGTGGCGGGCGGCTTGTTTGCCTTTCTGGCTGGACCTAAATGGGAGCTGCAGTTCGGTCAAAACGCGCCGCGGGTACAGGACGTGCGTCAGAAAAGCGACGTGTGGCTCGCAGTTTTGATTGTTGCCCTGGGGTTTGGTCTGATCGCGGCAATCCCCTTTATTCAGTTTTAGACCGCTTGGCGGGAATTCATTAGAGCAAGGATTGCGCGGGTTAGTTCCGTGGGGTCTTGCGTATAGTCGTCCAGCAGAAAATCAGCATCTCCTGGCGCGAATTGGGTTGTGCCTGCCACGCCAACACTGACCATCCCGGCGGCTTTGGCAGCATTAATCCCATGGATTGAGTCCTCGAACACCACGCAGCGGGCGGGGGAGGTATCCAAAAGTTGGGCGGCACGCAGGAAAATATCCGGGGCGGGTTTGGAGGGCAGGTCTTCCCCCGGAACCAATGCCGTAAAGAAGCGGCGGATTTCAAACGCGTCCACAACTTTACTGATGTTCTCCAGCATGGCGGAGGAGGCGATGGCTTGCCTGGCGCCGAGACCGGCAAAGTAGGCAAACCAATTCTGAATGCCGGGGAAAAGCCGGGTTTTTTCTGCCAATTGCTCGCGGAAAAGCGTTTCCTTAAGCGCGACCACGTGCTGGTAATAAGCTTCATCGGGTTCGTATCCCAGATAAATCGGGACGGTACTGCGGTTGTTGCCGCCGAAGTTCGCGCGGAACAGTTCGCGGGAGAATAGGGTAGGGCGGTCGCTGAAAGCTTCTTTCCAGGTCAGGTAATGCAGTTCAAGTGTATCCAGAATAGTGCCGTCCATGTCCCACAGCACAGCCAGATTAATGTTCTCCAATTCACACCTCAACGAATAAAGTTGCGTAATGATAACATACCCAAAGTACGCTTCGGGTCAGCTCCGCGCATTTTTCAGGTATTTCCGGCTGTCCATTCTATAAGCAGAGGCGATTCAGAGCGGCACCCTGCATATGATAAAATCCTCTCCGGAATTCAGACTGTAAACCATGAAAAAGATGCCAGAAAACCAGAATTTACTGCCCACTGATACCCAGGAAGCTCCGCAAACCGCTGAGGAACGCTCCATCTTTCAGCGTTTCCTAAAGGTCGACGCGCGCCTTTCCGCCCGGCTGCTGGTGGAGGAAACGCCGGGGCTGCTGCGCTGGCTGCTGATCATATTGGGGCACAGCTGTGACTCCTGGTATTGGCTTATTTTTCTCAGCCTGCTGCTCTTCTTCGGAAACGCAGATGTGCGCGCGCGCACTTTATTTTGGATTTTTGGGCTGATAGGACTGGCAGCTTTTGTGCTGGCGCTAAAGTTCATCATCCGCCGCCCGCGCCCGGAGGGGGAATGGGGGCGAATTTACCGCGTCAGCGACCCGCATTCGTTTCCGTCCGGGCACGCCGCCCGCGCGGCTGGCATTGCAGTGATGATCGGCACGATGGCTTCACCGCTGGTGATTGCTGGTCTGGGTGCCTGGGCTTTGGGCGTAGGACTTTCCCGCGTGGCGTTGAAACTGCATTACCTTTCAGATGTGGTGGTCGGCTGGATGATAGGCATTCTATGCGGCGCGGCAGCTGTCTGGATCTTCCCGCTTGTCGAACCCTCTATTATGCGCTTAATGCCGTAAACAAATCGCGCGGAGTTGTATAACTCCGCGCGTTGAATTGTTCCTCTTGAAAGCTTATGCCAGAATGACAGCGCTCATTCTTGGGATGGTCAGGTCCCGGATTTCGCCGGCTTTCACTTCGGCTTGTTTGTCGCTGATCTGGTCCTGCAGCAGAGTATCATCCGCCAGCAGGCCGTCTACCCGCACGGAAATGGTTTGAGGGGAGTTGTCCAGGTTTATCGCGACGATGACAACGTCTTCGCTGTCCTTGCGCGCGTAGACCAGCAGCGAACCCCGGCTGAGCAGCGGCAGATACGCACCGGTTCGCAGAACGGGCATCGCGTGCCGCAGCAGCGTCAGATCGCGGATCTTATCGCGCAGATTTGTGTTCCATGCGCTTTCGTCCCACGGGAAGGCTTTCCGGCACATCGGGTCGACGCCGCCGGTGAGGCCGATTTCGTCCCCATAGTAGATACACGGGGCGCCAGGATAAGTCATCATGAATAGATACGCCAGGTAGAGGCGCTGGGTGTCCTCGCTTACCAGGCTCAGGAAGCGCGGCATGTCGTGGCTGTCGAGCAGGTTGAGCTGCGCGTAGGCGAATTCTTGCGGATAAATGGTAAGCAGTTCCTGCGTGCGCCTGGCAAATTGGGCTGCGTCCATCGTTTCGGGCACATCCAAGCCCAGCATGCCTTCTGCCAAAGCTCTATCCATCCGACCGCCCCCAAAGAATGCCAGGCAGGCATGGGTAAGCTGATAGTTCATCACCGCGTCGAACATATCGCCTTGCATCCAGCGCTGTGCTTCGGTCGGAATTTCACCGACGATGTAGGCATCCGGATTGGCCGTCTTGACCACCTCGCGGAATTCGCGCCAGAAGTCGTCGTCATCAATTTCGAAGGGGACATCCAGCCGCCAGCCGTCAATGCCTTGCTCCAGCCAGTAGCGCGCGACGTTGAAGATGTATTTGCGCACCTGCGGGTTGTTGGTATTAAACTTGGGCAGCCCGGGCAGGGACCACCAGCAGTCATAATTTGGGGTGCCTTCGTAAGCGTGCAGCGGGAAGCCGCGCACAAAAAACCAATCCAGATAAGGCGATTTTGGGCCGACTTCCAGGATATGGTTAAACTGGAAGAAGCCGCGGCTCGAATGATTGAAAACGCCGTCCAGCACGACCCGGATGCCGCGCTTGTGCGCTTCGGTCAGCAGCTCTTTGAAGGCTTTGTTTCCTCCTAAAAGCGGGTCGACCTGGAAGTAATCGTGCGTGTGGTAACGGTGATTGCTGGCAGATTGAAAAATCGGGTTGAAATAAATCGCGTTCACGCCCAGATCTTCCAGGTAGTCCAGTTTTTCGGCAACACCCAACAGGTCGCCGCCTTTGAAGCCGTTAACAGTGGGAGCGCTGTCCCAGGTTTCAAAATTGCCAGGTTTTTCCACCCTGCGGCTCCAGGCGAAGCGGTCGGGGAAAATTTGGTAAAAAACAGCATTTTTTACCCAGTCAGGGGTGTGGTTTAATTCAGCAGTCATCGATTTCCTTTTATTCTTGAGTAGAATACACATTATACATCAAGATAGGTTTGGGCGAGCGGTTTTGGGAGTTAAACGGGGTTTGGCAGTTCCCAGGGCAGACGCTTGACAAGCCTCTTCCATTTCGGATATCCTTAGCCTCGGGAATGGTTAAGTCCCGGTGGGCTTCCTGGTCTTCAAAATCAGTGTCGGGTCGCGCTGCGAGCCGTGGTGGGTTCGACTCCCATCCATTCCCGCCTGAATTTTAAGGTGTGCCGTGCAAAATTTACTAAAAAAGACTTTCCGTATTCTGTCCCTGACTCTGCTGAGCCTTGCGTTGGCTGGCTGCCAGACTGCAGCCACACCTCCTCAGGCAACTCCGACCGTCACACTTGTGCCTGCGACACCTACGTTCCCACCGCCGACTGCCACCAGTATGCCGACCGTGACCCCGACCGCCACCGCAGAGCCGATCCCGAGCGCGGCGCTGGAGGACCTGGACGGGCTGGAGCTCAGCCTGCTGCACCCGTGGATCAACGAGTCCGAGGCAGCTTTTACCAGCCTGGTGGAAAACTTTAATACCAATAATGCCTGGGGGCTTCGGATTATCCCGGGCACTGCCGGAAGCCTCTCCGCGTTGGCGGATGCGCTTGCAGCGGGCAACCTGGAAGAAAACCTCGTCATCGGAAATGGATTTGACCTGGCACCCTCCGCGAGGTCCGGCACGCTCATTTCTCTCATCCCGTACATGCGCGACGCGGAATGGGGGCTGGATGATGTTTACCCGGCGGAGTCCATCTTTGCCGCGCTGGCTCCCGATCCAGCCGATGGAACGGATTGGGGTTTCCTGCCGATTGCCTATCAGCCTGCCCTGCTCTATTACAACCAGAGCTGGGGGCAGGAGCTGGGTTTTAGCGCCACGCCCCGCACTCCGGCGGAACTGCAGGCGCAAATGCTGCCTGCCGCGGCGGAAAAACTGCTGGACGAGGACGATACCAACAACGGCGCGGGCGGCTTGTGGATTTCCGATTCAGCCCAGGCGCCGTTGGCTTGGTACCAGGCTTTTGGCGGCGAAATTACCAGGAAAGACGGCGTGCTCAGCTTCAATAACGACGCGTTTCTGGAAGCGATAAGCTTCCTCAAGGGCGCATACGCTGAAGATGCCGCCTGGGTCGGGCTGCAGAAAACCCCATACGATTACTTCGCCCGGCGCCAGGCTCTGGCATACGAGGGCACGCTGGACGATTTGCTCGTGCAGGAAGGCTTTACCGCGCGCGCAGGCAGCGGCGATGAATTTACCACCCTACCGTATCCCAGCCCGGACGGCAGCGGCAGCATTTCACTTGAGACGCTCTCTGTCGGAATCCGCGCCGGCAGCCCTGCTGAGCAGCTTGGGGCATGGCTCTTTGCGCGCTGGCTGCTGAGCGCGCCTGCACAGGAAGCTTTGGTGCACGTCAGCGGATATTGGCCGGCGGCGGGCGACCCCAATGCAATTGCGCCGGACTACGCGCGCCAGCACCCGGCCTGGGCCAGCGCCTTACAAGTCGGCGTGCGCCTGCAGTTGGCTCCAGAACGCGAAAATTGGGCGTTTTCCCGGGTTGTGCTGCAGGATGCTCTGCGCAGGGCGTATCAGCTCGACCTGGAGTATATTCCCACGGTTTTGGAAACATTGGACGTGACGCTGGTGGAACTTGCTGGAGCAGGCAGTGGCGACTGAACTCCCGAATGTGACAGTCTATTGCGACGGAGCTTGCAGCGGCAATCCCGGACCGGGAGGGTGGGCGGCGGTGCTGCTGTTTGAGCAGGGTGCGGAGCGCGTTTTGCAGGGCGGCGAAAGAGACACGACCAACAACCGCATGGAGTTGACGGCCGCGCTGCAAGCTTTGCGCGCCCTGAGCGAACCTTTCGCCGTGACCTTCATAACGGATTCCAGCTACCTGATGAACGGCGCAACGCTTTGGCTGCCCGGGTGGAAAAAACGCAACTGGAAACGCAAGCAAGGCGCCCTGGCGAACATTGACCTTTGGCAGGCGCTTGACCGCGAAATGCAGCGCCACCAGGTGCGTTGGGAATGGGTGCGCGGGCATTCCGGCGACCGCTATAACGAACGCGCCGACAAAGCTGCCAGGAACGCGGTGCCTAAAAACTAAACTTCTGCCGGACTAAGAGGGCGGGCCTATTTCAGGCTCCGGGAAGGCGCTCTTTTTGTTATACTTTGGGGGTAAACGGAAACCAAATCTGCGAAAAGCGGCCAGGTAAGCGCGTGAATACCTACATCAACCCACAGGATAAGACTTATCTCAGTTTCACAAAAGCGCGCGCCGCGCATTGGGACGCAGTTGCCGCCAAACCCCCGAGAAAAATCAACTGGAGCGCGTACTATCACCGCCGACTCAAGCATGTCTACCAGCACGTCATCCCGCCCGGATGCTCGGTGCTCGACCTGGGCTGCGGCAAAGGTGACTTGTTGGCGTCTGTTCAGCCTGCCTGCGGCGTCGGAATCGACTTTTCGGCGGAAATGGTGCGCGCCGCGCAGAAAGCATACCCTGAGCTCCGTTTTATCCAGGCAGACGCGCACGCGCTGCCCGGCTTGGATATGCAATTTGATTACATTATCCTTTCTGACCTGGTCAATGACCTGTGGGATGTGCAGAATGTGCTTAACCAACTGCAGCCATTGTGCAGCCCGCGCACGCGGGTGGTACTAAACTTCTACAACCGCGGCTGGGAAGCAGCGCTCAAACTTGCCCAGGCGCTGGGAACTGCCAAACCGCTGCAGGACCAGAACTGGCTGACGCAAACCGACATGAAGAACCTGCTCAACCTGGGCGATTTCGAAGTCGTGCGCAAATGGACGGAAGTGCTGTTCCCCTTTTATATTCCGCTTATCAGCCCTTTCCTTAACCGGGTTGCCGCGCGCCTGTGGCCGCTAAAACACATCTGCATGACCAATATGATGATTGCCAGGCCGCGCATCAGCGCTGATGCACAGGCGGCTTCTGTTTCCGTGGTGATTGCCGCGCGCAACGAAGCCGGCAATATCCCGCAGATTTTTGAGCGGGTGCCTGAAATGGGCAGCGGAACCGAAATCGTGTTCGTGGAGGGGCATTCGCAGGATGATACCTGGCAGGTCATCGAGAAGACCATCCAGGAATCGCCGCGTAAGGCCATCTTATTGAAGCAGCCCGGCAAGGGTAAAGGGGACGCAATCCGGGCGGGCTTTCAGGCAGCCAGCGGGGATATTCTGATGATTCTGGACGCGGACCTGACCGTGCCGCCCGAGGACTTACCGCGCTTTTACGACGCGCTTATTCAGAACCGCGGTGAGTTTATCAACGGTGTGCGTCTGGTCTACCCGATGGAAGAGGAAGCCATGCGCTTCCTCAACAACCTGGGTAATAAATTCTTCAGCGTGACCTTTTCGTGGCTGCTGGGGCAGAGCATCAAGGATACGCTGTGCGGTACCAAGGTACTTTGGCGCGCGGACTATGAAAAAATCGCGCAGAACCGGGCTTTCTTTGGCGATTTTGATCCCTTTGGCGACTTTGATTTGATATTTGGGGCAACGAAACAAAACCTGAAGCTGGTGGACATGCCTATCCGCTACCGCGAGCGCACCTACGGCACAACCAACATTCAGCGTTGGCGGCACGGATTGCTGCTGCTGCGCATGCTGTGGGTGGCTGCCGTTCGGCTGAAGTTCGTGTAATTACTGACAGGCGCTGATATCGAGCAGCCGCCTGAACGCGCCGTTCTCACCCTTCACTTCATCCACTAAAGACACGCAAGACTCCGAGAGCGCGGCCTGTACCGCCGGCGAAAAGTCGTCCCATTCACCGCTGCCCAGATAAATGTACTGATAACCTGCCGCCCTGATATCACGGGGAGCCATGCTGCTGGCAAGGGCGCTGTACTCCGGCAGCTCCGCGTACCAGCTTTGATTGGATTCCAGCGGGCGGGCGAATACCGCTGCCGCGCGCGAAGGGACCAGGTCGAAAACCATCACCTCAGGTTCAAGCGCGTTCCAGTATTTCTGATAGAAGGCTGTGTCCAGTTTGTCCAGGTAATAACTTTCCTGCGGCACCTGCGCCGCGGGGGACTCCACCGCAAAGTGCACCAGGCCGCCAACCATGCTAAGCGCGCACAGCCCTATCACGGTGAAGCGCAGGGCTTCTTTTTTATTCCGCAGCCAATACCACAGCAGAGGCACGGTAAATAGCGTGAGCAGGACGGATGAGTAGAGGGTCAGGCGTTTGGTGGCGGAGATACCGGCTGCGCCTTCGTATTCCACAAAAATGGTCAGAAAGCTGGCAACAGCTCCCAGGGCGAGGACCGGATAGATCGTGCGCCCGGCGCGGTAGCCCTTGAGCCCCCAAACGACGAAGAGCGGCAGAAGCAGAAAAATCGGACCAACTTCGGCAATGGCAGCCAGCGCCTGCCCCCAGTTGGTCAGCGCAAGCGTTCCCAGGTGCGAGGAGATGAACGCGGGCGGGAAACGCAGATGGAAGCCCAGGCTGAAGTATTGGGTTGAAGCGGCCGCTGCGCCGCCGCCCAGCCTGGAGACAATCCCAGCCGCCGCGCCGGTTAGCACGCCGCCCTGCACCAGCGCGAGCACGCCTGGCACAAGCGCCAGCACCAGCAGCTGCAGCCAGACCTGCCGGCGCGGTGTCTTGCCCGGGCGGATAAGTTGGACAATAAAAACCAGGACAAGCGCGGCCAGGAAAAACACAAACCAGATTTCATCGGTCATCGCCTGGGCTGCCAGCAGGGCAGCCACCACCAGCATCCCGCCTTTGCGTTTCCATTGCTCAAAGAAAAGGATTATCAGCAGCGCGATCACGAGCCCCATCAAACCGGTGCCGTCATGTTCCATCACCGCGGGCGTATGGAAGCCGCTCCCATACGCGAAGGGGAAGGGGAACGGGCCGCCGCCTTCAATCGCCCAGGGCTTGGAGAGCGCCAATTTCAGGCTGCTGTCCGTCGCCAGGCCTGAGCCGATCATCGTAACGCGCTCCGAGATGACTGAGAGCAGCCTGCCGGGCAGGAATAACAATATCCAACGCATGCCGCCAGCAAAAGCAGTGAACAACGCGCTCAGCCAGCCTCCGGCTTTGCTGCGGGTCAGGCGTTGGCCGAGCAAGAACGCGTAAAGCACAGCCAGGCTGAAGCACAGCGCGCGGGTAAAATCCAAGGCTGTCCAGGGCAAAAAGCCGCCAACGCGCATCCACTGGGCGGCGTTTAGCAGCAGCAAATAGTGGTAGTCGAAGCTGAGCGCAGGGTTGAGCGGAAAGCGCGGAGGGATGACGCCGGAAGCGAGCATGGAAGTGACCGGCAGGTTCTGGTAATCATCAAAAATTGCCAGCCCGCGCCCGATCATAAAGAAGGCGTACAGCAGCGCGAAGAATGCCAGCCACTGCCCGGGTGGGAAATACAGGGCTTGGCGCGCGCTTTGCCAGGATTTCAGCGCGAGCGTCAGCGCCAGGCCGACCGCGAAAACAAGACCCGCGCTGAGCCAGAAGGCAGGGACAGGCGCGAGCAGCCTGCCGGTGAGGTTGGCCAGCCAGACCTGCAAGACAAACCCCAGACCCAGACCGAGCAGCGCTGATTCGTGCCGTTGGGTCTTGAGGGTATTGATGAGAATCAGGAATCCGCCGGCGGACCAAAGGAAAACCCAGAGGAGGACGGATAGAAGCGGGATGATTTTTTCCATAACAGGCGCGGCTTTCCGTTGAGGCGTAGTTTATGCTGATTATACATTGCCCTTCGGATGGTGTGCTGTTGGAATGGCGGGAGGGCGGGTAAGGGGATGCAAAAAGTCGGGCTGGGATGCCCGACTTTTTGGTGTTTGTATTATGCGCTGTGGCGTGCAGGCTGGGTCAGATGCCATTTATTGCCCAGACCCCACTGCGTTCAGCCGAGCGTGTGGTGGATCAGCAGTCCGCCCAGCCTTAGCCGTCTACTTGAAGCGCTTCAATCGCAAACTGTTGGTAATCACGAAGATGCTGCTGAAGGACATCGCTCCGGCCGCCAGCATTGGGTTCAGAAAACCCGCGGCTGCTGCAGGGATGAGGATGACGTTGTAGAAGAACGCCCAGAACAGATTCTGTTTGATGGTCGTGAGGGTTTTGCGGGAGAGGCGCACCGCCAGCGGGACCGCCTGTAAATCACCGCTGATCGAGACGATCGGCGCGGCTGCAATGGCCACGTCCGTGCCGGTGCCAATGGCAATGCCCACATCCGCCTGCGCCAGCGCCGGCGCGTCGTTAATGCCGTCGCCAACCATGGCGACCTTGTGCCCGGCTGCCTGCAACGCCTGCACCTGCCCGGTCTTGTCCTTGGGGAGCAAGTCCGCGTAAACGTCGTCAATCCCGGCCTGGCTGGCGACCGCCCGGGCAGTCTGGGCGTTATCGCCGGTGAGCATGGCAACCTTCAGCCCCAGGCGGTGCAGCTCCGCCACGGCGCTGACCGAATTTTCCTTCAGCGTGTCCATGATTCCGAACGCGCCAAGCAGCTTCCCGTCTTCTGCCAGCATGACGACCGTGCGGGCCTGGTTTTCCAGCTCCGCCAGGCTGCCTTCTGCGCTGCTGGTATCCACTTGCAAGCCTTCCAGGTAGCGCCGACTGCCAACCGAGACCTTTTTCCCGTCCACTTCCGCTGAGACGCCTTTGCCAGAAGAGGACCTGAAGCGGTCCACAGTCCGCAGGCTGAGCCCGCGCGCTTTGGCGGCCGCTGTGATGGCTTCGCCAAGCGGGTGCTCGCTGCCGGCCTCAACGGAAGCAGCCAGCGCCAACACCTGGTCTTCCGCCCAGCCCTCCGCGAGCGGCACAACCTCAGTGACGGCCGGCTGTCCGCGCGTGAGCGTGCCGGTTTTATCCAGGATGATGGTGTCAATCTGTCCGGCGATTTCCAGGCTCTCGCTGGTTTTTACCAGGATGCCAAGCTCCGCACCGCGCCCGGTGCCCGCCATCACGGCGGTCGGGGTGGCCAGGCCCATGGCGCACGGGCAGGCAATCACCAGCACCGCGACCATATTGATGAGCGCCCGCGCCAGCAGCGAGACTTCTGAACCTGCCGGCAGGGGCACCAGGAAGTACCAGATCAGGAAGGTCAGCGCAGCGACGCCGATGACAATCGGGACAAAAACCGCGGAAATCTTATCCGCCAGCTTTTGGATGGGGGCTTTGCTGGCCTGGGCGTTCTCAACCAGTTGAATAATCTGGGAGAGCACGGTATCCCGGCCAATTTTGGTGGCTTCAAAAACCAGCCTGCCGTTTTTGTTCAGCGTAGCGCCGTAAACCGGGGCACCCGCGCTCTTTTCCACCGGCAGGGACTCCCCGGTGAGCATGGATTCATCCACGCTGGAACTGCCTTCCAGCACGGCGCCGTCCACCGGGATTTTCTCTCCCGGGCGCACCACGATCACATCGCCGATAACAACTTCATCGGCTGGGATTTCTGTTTCCATCCCGGCACGGATGACCGTCGCCTTCTTCGGCTGGAGGAACAGCAGCTTGCGGATCGCTTCGCTGGCGCCGCCTTTGGCGCGCGCTTCCAGGAACTTTCCCAGGCGTACGAGCGTGATGATCACCGCGGAAGTCTCAAAGTAACCGTGCCCGGGCACAGCGCCGAGCAGGACAAAAATGGAATAGAAATACGCCGCGGAGGTGCCCAGAGCGACCAGCACATCCATATTCGCGGATTTGTTGCGCAGCGCTTTGTAAGCGTTTACATAATAACTGGCGCCGACGTAAAACTGCACCGGCGTGGCCAGCCCAAAAAACAGCCAGTCCATCCAGGGGGCGTGCGCCAGCGTCATCGGCAGCAAGCCAAAGTCCCTGCCCATCGAAAGCACGAAGAGCGGAACGGTGAAGATGAGCGCGATGGTGAGCAAACGCTTCTGGTGAGCGGTCTCTTTCTGGCGGGCGGCGGCTTCCGGGTCTTCCGTCAGGGTTCTTTCCTCAGCCAGGCGGAAACCTGCCCGGACTACTGCCTGGCGGATTTCGGACTGACTGATTACCGTGGGCACATAGCGCACCACCACGCGCTCGCTGGCCAGGTTTGCCTGGCTGAAAAGCACGCCCACCGCTGAGTTCAACGCTTTTTCCAGGCGCGCGCCGTCGGCGGGGTCGGAAAGCCCAATGACGCCCAGCGAAGCTTCCCCGAGGGCAACGTCGTACCCAGTTTGGCGGACCTGTTCCACCAGCGCGGGGATGTCGGTTTTTTGCGGGTCGTAGCTGACGGATGCGCGTTCGGAACTCAGGTTCACGACCGCCGCGTCCACGCCGTCCACCTTGGACAAGCCGCGCTCAACCGAGGCGACGCAGTTAGCGCAGGTCATCCCCAGAATTGGCAGTGTGACCTGCTGTTTGTCAGACATCTAAACCTCAGCCGGGTAATTGATTTCCGCGAGCGCCTGGAGGATGACTTCTTCCGTCGCGGGGTTGCTGAATTCCACTTTCACTTCGCGGGTTTGGACGTTACCTTCCACGCTCTCGACGCCTTCAATTTCGTTCAGGCGCTTCTTAATGTTCATTACGCAGTGCATGCAGCTGATATTTGGGATAAAATACGTTTTGCTGGTCATTTTTCCTGCTTTCATTTTAGTTATTGTAGTAACCATTGTAGTCAGGTGGAATTCAATATCAACCGGTGAGTCTATACATGAAATCTTTACGGCAAGCGCAGGGCTTTATTCTGGACATGGACGGAACCTTCTTTTTGGGCGAGCGGCTGCTGCCGGGCGGGCTGGAATTTCTGGCGCTGCTGAACCGGTTGGAGATCCCATTTTCATTCCTGACCAACAACACGTCCCGCAGCCGGGCGGATTATGTCACGAAATTGATGGGGTTCGGAGTGCAGGAAGGGGACGCGCGCGTGTTCACCGCCGGGGATGCCGCCATCCGCTATCTTCGCGAGCATTTTGACGGGAAAGGCATTTGCCTGATTGGCACACGCAGCCTGCGGAAAGATTTCCGCGCGGCGGGGGTGCGCTTGGAGGAGCGCAAGCCGGCGGCGGTCGTGCTGGGCTACGACACAGAGCTGACCTACGCCAAGCTGGTGCGCCTGTGCGCGTTCGTGCGCCAGGGGCTGCCTTACTTCGCGACGCACGCGGATGTGAACTGCCCGACGCCGAGCGGCCCCATTCCGGATATCGGCGCGATGATGGCGCTGGTGGAGAAATCCACCGGGCGGCTGCCGGATAAAATCTTTGGGAAGCCCGACCGGAACCTGATCGAGCAGTTGTCTGCAAGCCTGAAACTGAAGCCGGAAAGCCTGGTGATGGTCGGGGACCGGCTGTATACGGATATCGCCATGGGGACGACCGCGGGGGTTGGGACGGTGCTGGTGCTCAGCGGGGAGACAAAGCGGGAGGATTTGCCCGGGTCGCCTTTCCAGCCGGATTTTGTGTGCGAGAACCTGGCGGAGCTGGGACGGATGCTGGAAGCGGCGCGGGAATAGCGTTTTTGGTCTGTTGTAGGTCAGGTTGCGCTCTTCAACCTGACGAAGAACGGTGGCTTGAAAAACACAAACCGCACTACAACGCGCTGGTCAGGAGACCAGCGCGATCGGTGCTTTACTCTTTCATC
>ERZ1645192.2706-NODE-2706-length-14600-cov-10.788243_pt1 | contig 14600 bp, 13 predicted proteins | sample MGYA00575354_ERZ1645192 | MGnify/ENA primary metagenome ERZ1645192 (study PRJEB40844, sample SAMN11349763) | freshwater sediment metagenome | isolation source: river sediment | host: Sediment | place: India: Faizupur Khadar , New Delhi | collected 2017-02-21 ... | reverse complement strand
GCGCACCGCGAGCGGCTTGCTCCCGCCCAGCTACACCACCAACCGGGACACGACCTCGCGCGGGCGTCCGCCTGCATGGCCGCGCGCCGGCGCGGCGACCTCACACGATCAGCGATCCGTGCAGATCTTCACTGGGCTTGGCCCCGACATGTTCCACCCGGCGTTGCCAGTTTGCGCCGAGAAAGTAATAGCGCAGGCTGTCGTGTTTGCGGTCGATGATGCCTTCGAGCCGCGCCTTCAGCGCCACCCATTGCGCCGGATCAACCTCTATTTCAAACACCGAGAATTGCACCCGCTGGCCAAAGTCCTGGCAGGCCTTCGCCACACGGCGCAAGCGGCGGGCGCCGTTCTCGGTGCTGGTTGCGACATCGTAGGTGACAAGAACCAGCATCGCTATCTCCATAGCCAGGGCGGGTAGGCATCGAGATCGCCGCGCAGGTGGCGCGCCAGAAGCAGCGCCTGCAAAAACGGCACGAGGCCGAGCGGAGCATTCTCATCGAGAAAGGGGTGCCGGCGCTCGCTCTTCTTGCGTTCCTGCCAAGCGGTGAGCACCGTCTTGCGGCCCGCTTCAGTCAGAAGAACCGCGCCACCATCGCGGGTTTCGAAATCATTGGCCTGCACCTGCTTGCGGTTGATGAGCGCCAGCGCCAAGCGGTCGGCAAAGACTGGGCGCAGTTCCTCCATCAGGTCGAGGGCGAGGCTCGGTCGCCCGGGGCGGTCGCGGTGGAGAAAGCCCACGGCGGGGTCGAGCCCCACCGCCTCGCAGGCGCTGCGGCACTCGTGGGTCAGCAGTACATAGAGGAATGACAGCAGCGCGTTGACGCAATCCAGCGGCGGCCGGCGCGACCGCCCGGTAAAGCGCATCGCCGGATCGCTGGTCAGGATCAGGTGATCGAACACGCTGAAATAATGGTGTGCTGCCTCGCCCTCACAGCCGCGCAGGGTCTCCGCGTCGTCGGACCCGAGCGTCACCCGGCGCAGGATTTGGCCGAGGCGGTCAACCGTCGCTTCGATGGCGCGGCGCGGGCCGTCGGGAGCGCCGGCGGCGCGGTCGCGCAGCGCGCGCTGCAGCACCGTGCGCTGGTTGGCGATCTTGCCCGCGAGCAAGCTGCGGATGATCGTTTCGGGCGTGTCTGAAACGCGATATTGCTGGCGGCGCAGCAAAACATTGCCGCCGACCGGCCCTTCGATCCGCGCCTCGAACCGCCCTCGGCGATCAAGCAGGGCAATGGTGATGCCGCCAGACGCGCAGGCGCCGATGAGCCCGGGCGAGACGCTGATCGGCCCAAACGCGACGACCGAGGCCAGCATGTGCAGCGGCACGCGCGCTTTTTCCACGCCCTCGACATGGGCGACGAGGTTCGCCCCCTCCTTGCGCAGGCTCGCCCCTTCGGTAGTGACATAAACGGTGTTGAGCAGCTTTTTCATGGCGCGGGCTCGGGCTTGGTGCTGGCGAGCAGCGCGGTGATCTCGCGCTCCATCCACGCCTTGGCCGAGCGCGCCCCGGCCTTGGGGCGGCAGAGTTCGACCAGCGAACAGGCGCGGCATTTGCCGGCGCTATAGTCGGCGGGTGGCGTGACACCGCTGGCAAAGAGTTCGGCAAGTGCGTGGATGGTTTCTTCAGTCAAGGCGCGCAGATCAGCTGTGAACTCAACCGTCTGGCGACGCTTGGTTTCGGCATAGAACAGCGCGCCCTCAGACACCGGCATGCCGAACATCTCCTCAAGGCACAGCGCCTGCGCGCAAAGTTGCACCTCATCGGCGCGATGCGGCTTGGGCTTGCCGCGCTTGAATTCGACCGGGAACGGCGTCGGACTACCGTCGAAAAACTCGACCAGATCGGCCACGCCGGCGATGCCGAGGCGGCTAGAGGCGAGCGGCATGGACGAGACCCGACGCACGCCCCGGCGCTTGCGCGCGCCGGGCTCATCAATAGCTTGATGCAACACCTGACCTTGCGCGGTGAAGAGGTTTTCCTCCCACAGCCGCTCGATATGGATCAGCGCCGCCTGCCTCAGGCAATAGACGGCATGCTGCAGGGCCGAAAGGGGGATGGGATTGTCAGGGGCGATCACAGGATCAGTCCCTCGCCTCGATCAATTGCTGCAAGCGTCAGCGCGCCAGCCATATAACCAAGGAAATTTGAATCATAGGCGTGCGGCCACCAATAGAGATCGGGGCGGCCGGGAATCGGATCGAGAGCCAACGCGCTGATCCGGCTTGCGTAGAGCTGCACGCTGCCCGCCAGCAGATCGCGCATCGCCAGCCGCTCGCGATTAAGCAAACGGTCGCGCAGGCCGGGATCGATGACGACGAAGCGGGTGTCCGCTTCAATCAGGCGGGCGAGGCTGGCAACTTCGGGATAATTGCCTTCACTTTCAGCTTGGCCGAGCAGATCGACCGGGCGCCGCTTCTGCGCCATTTGACGCACCAATGCGTCGGTAACGACAGACGCCGGATCAATCTCGCCGTCAAATCTCCCGCTCTCGAACAGCTGGGCCAGTACATCGCTTGCAATGCTCGCCTCGGGATGGCGGGTCAGGCTCTGGCCGCGCTCGATTGTGAAATCGATCACCTCGGCGCGGGCGGCGAGCTCCGCATTGCGATTGACGCGCCCTCCTACCTGAATGAGCGAGGTCGCCGCGAAACGCTCGCGAAACGCGGTGCAGAAGGAAATATCAACGCCGGCCTCGACCAAACTGGTGGCGACAAGCGTCCAGTTCGTGTTCTCGCGCTCTTTCAGCCGCGTGCGCACCCGGGTCAAAACGGCGTCACGATCACGCGGGCACAGCGCGGTCGAAAGATGCAGCACGTCCTGTCCAATGTCCCTGATGGCTCGCGCGATGACTGCGGCGCTCTGTACCGTATTCAAGATCACGAGACGGGGGCCTGGCGCGGCGGCGATTGCCTGCAGAAAAGCCGGCACGTCGGCGAAACGTTCGGTCCGGTAGCGAACACGGGCGCGCTCGGCCGCACGCAAGGGCTCGACCAGTTCAGGGGGAACGAGATCTGGCAGCTCGCGCCGATGCTGGCCGGCGATCGCGTCGAGACGCCAAAGGCGGGCGAGCGATCCGCTGGCGAAGACGAACGAGCAGGACCATTGGTCGGCGAGTTCGATCAGCCAGCGCCAATATTGCGGCATGATCGCCGTCAGCAGTTCCGTCCGCCTGCTTCTGTCGGTGCTGTGGCGCAGCGCCGAGACAGGAAGCAGCGCGTGCGCCTCATCGAAAAAGACAACCGAGCCCGGCAGCATGTGCAGCTTGCGCAGCGCAACCGGATTGTTGGACGACAGCGTTTCGAAAAACTGCACCGCCGTTGTCAGGATGATCGGCGCGGACCACAAAGTCGCAAGATCGCGCGAGGCGACGCTGCCAAATTCGGCGCGATGGTGGTGTTCAGCGATCACCCGATCAGGATCATGCCGCTCATCCTCCAGCAGCAGGGCCTTGCGCAGCACTTCGGCAGTCTGGGTCAGGATTGCGGTGAAGGGCGCAACCACGAACAGCCGGCGTGCGCCGGTCGCCTCGGCGCGGCGCAGAAGATAAGCCAGCACTGCCGTGGTCTTGCCGATTCCGACCGGGCCTTCGCAGGCCATCATGGCCGCATCGGTCGGTTGGGTGCGGCAAGCGCGATAGAACGCTTGCCGCAGCTCCGTCCGCGTTCCGCCGTTCGCGGCGAGCGTCGCGACATAGGCATCGAGCGCCGCCAACCGCTCTGCCCATCGGGGGTGCGCGGGTTCCGGCTCGCGCCAGCCAGTATCACTCTGCGCCGTGTTGGAATGATCGGCGTCGACAAGGCAGGATAGCGCAAGCCGCATCGGCAGACCATGCAGCGGCGAAGAGGGTCGAGGCGCCGATGCTCCGAAAGTCGCCTCGTGCAGCGCGACCATGCTGCTCAGCAGTGCGTCCGTTCGCGCAATCTGGGCATCATGCGCTTCGGGCTGGCCATCATGACGCCGCCCGCGCAATTTGCGTGGCTCCCCGCCGGCAAAATGGCCGGGCTTCGATGGCAGACCGGGCGCGTGGTGAGCCCGCACCAGCCAGGCAGCCCAATGCGCCTTCTGCCGGCGCAGAAAGGCGACGCCGGCATCGATGTGATCCCACGGCAGTTTCGCGCGCCGCCCTTGTTGCAGGCCCGCTTGAATTTCTGGATCGAGCTTGCCGAGATCATGATAGCTGGCGCCGCCTTCGACCGCTTGCGCCAAGGCATCCCGGCGGGTTTCGTCCGTCCAGAACCGCAGCATCGCCGTCGCACGCGCGACCGCGCCATCCCGCACGCCGGCCACATGGTCGGCGTAGAGCTGCGGCCCGCTTTGGTCATCGGCGGCGGAATGGGCGATGGGCGCACCCATCCACATTCCTCAGGCGGGCCAGTCCTTCAGACACAAATCCTCGAAGGAGGCAAGCCGGGCGAGCAGCGCGTCGGGCAAGGTGGTGGGAACATCGTAGTCTTCCAACCCGACCGACGGCTCCTCGGGGTTCTCGCGCTTCTTCGGCTTCAGCGCGGCGAGGATGGCCGGATCGGGACAGGAACCGAGCGGGCTCTTGTGCTCGGCATACCAGGCGTGGAGGATATCCACCTGCGGGCGCATGCCCGAGGCCGTGTGCTTGTAGGCCTGGGGAATGAGGAATTTTAAAACATCGATATCTCGCGCGTCGCACTGGCTTTTCGCGGCAGCGCTGGGATTAACGAAGAACGGCATCGCATAAAGCCCGTGCCGCACCACGCGGAAGGCGAGCGGGGCCATGCCGCGGTCCTTGCCTTCCTGCACGCCGGATTTGTTGGTCAGGGTCAGCCGCTCGACGCTGATCGGCGCGATGCTGACGCCGGGGCCGATCTGGACGACGCCGGTAGTGATGAACTTGCCCTGATCCTTCTCCTGCACGAAGGTGTTGCCAAACACGCGGCCGTCCCAATAGGCAGCGCGGAACGCCGGCAGATCCATCGCGTCGATTTCCTTGCGGTTGCGGCCACGGCTTTCGAGAACGCCGAACTTGTTGTCGCCATCACCCACGGCGGCGAGCGCGGCCTCGCGCACCGCGCCAGCCTCGTTCTCCATCAGATCGCGGACCTTGCGCTTGAACGAGACCGGCGAAATCAGGCCACGCCCGTCACCCTCGAAGGTGCGCGGCTCGCTCTCCTGATCGGGATCGCCATTGGGGTTAGAATTGACGACATTGATGATCAGGAGGCCCGTGCCCCGGTTGAAATCAGCGGTCATGCCGCGTCTCCTTCATTTTCGGCAATAGCTTGGGGTGAAGTGGAATTGTCGGCCTTTTCCGGCTTCTGCAGACCGGCGAGATAGCCGAGCAGCAGCTCGGCCCGGAATGTGTCGTCCGCGACTTCGGCCTTCGAGGCGAAGGGAGCAAGATCCTCAGCCAGACCGCCTGCCAAAGGCGAAATCCTGCGCGCCTGGGAAAGCGCCTTTCGAACAGCGAAGGCGCGGGTGCTCTTGTCGTCGAGGTTGAGCTTATGGCTCTTCTTCGCCCAGGCGAGATAGGGCCTGAACCGTTGTCCTAGGACATCCAGCGCCCGCACCGGATTGCTGCCGGCGAGGTTGAACACCGCATTGCCGATCAGCACGGGCGGCACATCGCCGCCACGCATATCGGCGCAATAGCCGATGTGGATGACATCGGCCGCAGACAAGAGCTGGCCGAGGCGATAGGCGACGCCGGACATGTAAACCTCCTTCTGTCGGCCGATGAAAAACAGCAGCACGCCAAACCAGGCGAGCGAACGCAGCGCATCGCGGCGCAAATCGGTCTTGGGATCGAAATTTTTCAGCGCTTCTGTGCCCTGGCGCGCGGCGACCGCCAGCGCGCTCAAAAGCGCGCCGTGGCGCAGCACGAAAAGCCGCAGCAATTTGCGGGCGCGGGCATCGACATTGCCCTCGCGCAGGAACAGCGCCATCGCCTCGCCGGCTGTTGCGCCGACAACCTCGACCCGCCGCGTGCCGCCGTTGGCGAACAGCACGCGCGTCAGCGGCACCAGCGACAGCGGCGCGACACGGGTCGGCCGCCTCAGGACGGGGATGCGCTCGCCCTTGACCGGCAGGATGAAGCCGATGTCATCCGGAACATTAGCCAGCGCCTCGCGCCAGTTCGCCCGTGCCGCGTTGACCGCGCCCGCCGACGTTCGGCGCGAATAGATCGCCTTGCGGTTAGCGGGATCGACCGTGCGCAGCACAAGGACTGACAATTCGTCATCCTTGATCTTTGCGCCGCTCGTTCCGGTGACCGCCCCGGTAAACTCCTTACCAAACTGCGCCAGACGGATGGCGGCGTCGATCTCCTCGCCGTCGTCATCCTCGTCCTCTGCCAGCACCTTCACGACCGGCAGCTTGGGGATGCTGGTGAGCAGCAGATCGAGCTTGTCGCCGGTCTCGGCCGGGATCAGCCGCCATGTCACATCCCGCGCATCCTCTTTCGTCAGCTCGTTCAGCACACCGCCGAGACGCTGCACCAAAGCGCCGCCAATGGCGAAAGAATTGTCGGCAATCCGACCATAGCGGGTGAGCGCGGGGATATCCCTGTTGCGTGAGTACAAATAGGTCTGGCCGAGGCCAGGCAAGTTGGGCTGCGGGAAATTGCCGTCGTGCAGCGCACCCTTGGCGCCGCTGAGCGCGCAGACACCAGATTCGCCGGGCTCGGCGGCCAGAGCGGTGCTGACGGCGGCGATCTGCGCCGGGTCGCTTGCGTCGCGCGGGAATTCACCAAAGGCTGGATCAATCACGACAGCAATCTGGCCGATGAACGCCGTGCGGATCGGCTCAAGCCATTCGTCGCCCCGCGTTTCCAAGGCTTTAAACAGAAAATCCGCAAAGCGCGCGAGCAGGCTCGGCTCCGCATCCACCGCATGCAAAAAGCGTTCGAACACCGCCGCCACGGAAGCCGATTGCGTATTGTCGGCCAGCGCGCGGAGCGAATCGAGTCGCTCGGCAATGCGCCTGCGGTGGCCGGGTTCGGGCCAAGGATCGTCCTTTACCGCATATTGTTGCGCGAGGCGGCGCAATTCGGCGCGCCGATCCGCCGGCTCCTTGTTCTTCTTCCAGAATTCATCGTGCGCCGCACGTTCCTCATCGCTGAGCGCAAGCAGTGCCGCTTTGGTCTTGAGGCCGGGAAAGCCATTGTGCTGGCCGTCACGCAGCGTCCATACCGCGCCGCGCCCTGCATCCTCGATAAGCTCAATGGCGACGAGCGCCCCAGCGGCGTCAAGCCGCAGGCGAAAGGCCAGCCCCTTGGCCATGTCCTTGACATCGGGATGAACTGTGCCGACCGCAAGACCGTGAGCGGAAAATGATCGCTCGATGGAATAAATGTCGTTGAGCATGCTTTTGCCTCGCTCAGCTTTCGCGAGATCAGTAATTTAGGCGTCCGCACTCCAGCCTCACGTCCTGCATAAAGCGGGACACATAGCCGCCCTGGTGCGGGCGGTCCCACACCTCGGCCAGCATCGAGGGGATTTCGAGATTGAGGTCGGTATCGACCTCCCATTCGGCCCGCGCGGGACCCCAGTATTCGCAGGTGAATTCAGCCCAGCCGAGTGCCGGCGTCTTGTGGCAGCGCCCTTGCTTGAGCCGGCGCAGGAACAAGTCCTGCAGATGATGGCGCGGGTTGATCCCCCGCTGCGGGGCGAGGCCACGCACCTCGGCATGGATGCGGTAGGCAACGTCCGCCAGCACGGTCGCGAAAATCTGCATGCCGGTCCGGCCGCGGACATTCAGCGTCTTGCGCAGCGGCCCGCCGTAATTGGTGGCGTACCGCTGATACTGGACCGCGCCGCCCTTCGTGCCGACGCGGCGGCAGACTTCGATGCGGAGCGGATGCAGCCAGGCCTCGCCGCGCCCGAGAAAGGCAATCGATTCGAGAATGCCCTTGGCGGCAGACCACGTCGGAACGGGATAGCTCGTCGGCGCGGCGCCTGTATCCGGCCGCGCAAACATGGCGAGCGGACCGGAAACTTCAAGACAAATGGGATAATCAGACACTTTGGATAACCGAATGTGCTCAAAACGCGGACAGCAGAGCGGGTTTTTCAGGTACGGTCAAGCTAGAGAAAACTTTAGGCCAAGGTGATGTCGTCATGGCCGAACTGAAACATCCGCTCTTCCGTGCATTGCGTCAAAGCTGCATCTGTGTGAATCGCCCCTGGTTTCCTGGACGCCTTCTTCCCTAAAAATGAGGCAAGGAGGCCGTCATGGGCAAAAGCAATTTCAGCGACGAGTTCAAGCGTGATGCAGTGCGCCAACTCACCGAGCGGGGCTATCCGGTTGCGGAGGCCTCGCAGCGGCTCGGCGTCAGTCCGCCTTCGCTTTTCGCGTGGAAGAAGCGGTTTGGGATGCCAATCCCCGCTTCAATCTCAGCGATCCGCGCCTCGAGTCCGTTGATCGTCGGCGCGATCTCGGCGAGAGACAAGCCTTCCGTGATGTGCTGAGAGCAGTTCCGTTCAAACGCCTCGACATCGATGACGAAACCGCGTTCGACCTTGGCGCCGTGGGTCTCTTCGATCAACTTTGCCGTCATCGGCGGCGGGCAAGGATGAAGATCCGCGGCTCGTTCGGCTTGCTGCCATGGCGCGCCTGCTCGGCCACGGCGAAGCCTGCCGCCGTGATATCGCTCGCAAGCTCGCTTCCATTGAAGAACGTCACGCTCGGCGCCTTGCCAAAAAACTGTGCGACCGGCACGGCGAGGCGGATCAATCGGCTCATTTCGGTAAGGCAAGGCGTCTTCGAGATGAACAGGCCGCCCGGCTTCAAGGCGGCGTGCACCTGCTGCAAGTACCGAGCCCTGTCGGGCACGAGATGCAGGACATTGAAGGCAAGCACCGCATCGAACGGCGCGGCGGGCCAGGTCGACCCATCAGAGCCAACGACATGAAACTCGACATTGCTGCAACGCTCCGCAGCCGCCTTCTCGCGGGCGATAGCGATCATCTCGCTGGAGATATCGGTGCCGATGTATCGCTTTGCGCCAGGGGCGAGCTTCAACGCCGTGGCGCCGGTGCCACAACCGAGCTCCAGCACCGCATCTGTGCTGCGAAGGCACTCGCGGACGCGCGCCACGGTGCGCTCGTAGCCGGCCATGTCCTTGATGACATCCCTGGAATATTTGCGGGCCGTTCGATCCCAGAACCGCGCATCGGAGGTCGTCTCATTCATGGCTCTTCCTCAACAACTGCTGATTCCGACGATGTCGCCCGTCTGGAACGGGATCATGCCGCCCAGGGATTCCTGAATGATGACGCCCACCGGCACGGGATCATGCCGCCCGGGTAGCGCGCCTCGCTGGCGATGGATTTTTGTCATCGGCTTGCGTGTTTGGTCAAGCCTTGATGGTCTGCCTTGTTCGGGTCGGTCGGTCGATCGCCGAGGGATTCATGATCCATGCGGCGGGCCATCCGAAACCAACTCGAACTCTCCTCCAGCCCGCAAAATTTTTTTATCCGGATAGCCGCGAGGCGCCGATATTCTGCCCTGGCTCCTCGCGCAAACTGCAAGCAGCGTGCTGGCCTTGTGCGCCGAGACGCGTCAATACTGATGTCAGGTATTACTGTGTTTCTTTTAGCCCATTTGGGTTGGAGGAAATTGGATACAGAATAGGATCAAAGTCGCGATCCTCGGGTGAGTAATAATTAGCATTCCCTTGTCACGCTTCCCGAGATGTCAGGAGCAATTCTGCGTTCATGGGTCGTCGCTGCGGCGTGGCAAGGGAAAATCATGAAGTATTTCACAAAATTCATCGTTCTTGGCGCTGCCTCATTGGCCATGGCCGCCGCGCCCGCGCTGGCGATCGACAAGAACGCGCGCGGCGCTGAAAAGCTCGACACGTCGGGCCGCGTCGCCAAGGCGCTCGGCGCCGAGGGCAAGGTGCGCGTGATCGTCACGCTCGCCGCGGCCAAGACCGGCGAAGCGCTCGACGCCGAACTCGAGCAGCCCGAGACTCGCGCCGCCGCCATGGCCGGCATCGCGCAGAACGTCGGCGGCGCCATCGGCCGCCATTTCGGCGCGGCTACGACCGTCAACGGCCAGGCGCTGACGCGCTTCAAGACGCTCAACGGCTTTGCCGTCACCGTCACCGAACGGCAGCTGCGCCAATTGCTCGCCGACCCGGCCGTCGCCGCGGTCGAGCACGACATGCAGGTGAAGGCGTTGCTCGACACGACGACCGCGACCATCGGCATGCCGGCGGCGTGGACGGCCGGCCTCACCGGCGTCAACCGCACCGTCGTCGTCATCGACACCGGCGTCGATACCGCGCACCCGTTCATCACGCCCGGCCGCGTCGTGCGCGAGGCCTGCTTCCTCGTGAATCCGGACTGCCCGAACAAGACCAACGAGCAGACCGGCGCCGGCGCGTCCTTCCCGGTCGCCGGCGAGGCGCACGGCACGCATGTCGCCGGCATCGCCATGGGCAAGAACGCCGGCTCGGCAAAGCCTGCCTCCGGCGTCGCGCCGATGGCCAAACTCTTCTCCATCAACGTCTTCGAGAAATCGGGCACGGCCTCGACGTCGTCGCTGATCCGCGCCCTCGAATATGTCGAGGACGAGCGCATCGCCACGCCGAAACTCAACATCTCGGCGATCAACATGAGCCTCGGCGGCGGCTCCTACACGACCTCTTGCAACGGCCTGTCGCCGACCTTCACCGGCCTCGTGCAGCGCCTGCGCTACACTTACAACGTGCCGCTCGTCGCCGCCGCCGGCAACAACGGCTCGGGCAAAACCATGAGTTGGCCGGCATGCCACTCGGAGGTCGTTTCGGTCGGCGCCACCAACCGCGCCGGCAACGCCATCGCGTCTTATTCCGAACTGACGACGCGCACCAGCCTGCTGGCGCCGGGCGGCGACATCGATAACGGCGGAATGGTGGTCTCGAGCGTGCTCAACAAGGCCTATACGGCGTATCAAGGCACGTCGATGGCGGCGCCGCACGTCGCCGGCGCGATCACGGCGCTGCGCGCCAAGTTCCCGTGGACGCAGACCTCGCAGCTCGAAGACGCGCTTTACCGCACCGGCGTCTTCGTCACCGACAACCGCGCCGAAGGCGGCTACGGCGTCCGGCTGCCGCGCATCTCGGTCGAGGCGGCCCGCGCCTTCCTCGCCGCTCCGACGCCGCCCGCCAACGACAGCTTCGCCAAGGCGACGCCGATCGCCAACATCACCGCCGAGACCTGGGGCACGACCACCGGCGGCACGCGCGAACCGGGCGAACCGGCGATCACCAAAACGACCGGTCCCTCGTCGTGGTGGACCTGGAAGGCTCCCGCTACGGGCGCGGTGATCCTGTCGACCTTCGGCTCGAACTTCGACACCGTGCTCGGCGTCTACACCGGCGAGACCGTCAATGCCCTGAAGCAGCTGGCGATCAACGACAACGCCAGCGCCGAGACGCGCTCGAGCCAGGTGAAGTTCCAGGCGACCGCCGGCGCGACCTACCGCATCGCGGTGTCGAGCCGGCACCCGGCGATCACCGGCCGCGTCCGCCTCACCGGCTTCATGACGCCGGGCAACGACGATTTCGTCAACGCCCGCCCGGTCAGCGTGTCGACGACCGCGCCGACGACCGTCACCGGCAGCAGCGTCAACGCGACGATGCAGCCGGGCGAGCCGACCTACCACGGCATCAACTCGATCTGGTGGAAGTTCGTCGCGCCGACCGACGGTCGTATCATAATCGATACCGAGGGCTCGATGGCGCAGAACGGCTCGGCGCTCGATACGACGCTTGGCATCTATACCGGAAAAACCGTCTCGGCGCTTACGTATGCTGGAGGTGATACAAACAGCGGCGCAGGTTTCTGGAGCAAGATGGCGTTCTATGCCACCAAGGGCACGACCTATTACGTCGCCGTTGGGGCTTTCGATTTCTCGTCGCTTGGTCCCGAATACGAGCAAGGCTCTATCCGCGTCAACTTCTCCGCCGTCTGGCAATAGCCAAACCGCGTCGCCCAGCCAAGCAAAAGCCCCCGTCGCACACGCGGCGGGGGCTTTTTTCATGCTCTCGCCCTCCAACAGGCCCGAGGTCCGCCATGCCCAAGATCGATTGCGCCGCCGACGCCATCCGCGCCGCGGCGAACGGCGACATCCCGCTGCAATACTCGAACCACAGCGCCGAGCGCCTCTCCATCTACCCGCTCCTGGACTCCAGGCTGCCGCAAGCCGAATTCGCCGCCACGATCGTCACGCTCGATGCGGCCAAAACCGCCCGCCTGCAGGCCATGCTCAACGCCGCGGCGCAGGAAGCCGACGAGGCCTGGCCGCTGGAGCGGCAAAAGGCGCTGCGCGCGCTCTACCGCGCCAACCTGTCGTCCTCCCAGCAGAAAGCGCTCGACCCGGCGCGCCATGCCGACGCCCGCTTCATCGCCGCCGGCGCCTGCAATCCCACCGCCATCGCCGGCGTCCTGCACCGCCATTGCCTCGCCCTCGTCAGGGACGGCGCCGACACGACCAGCGTCCGCGCCGACCCCGCCCTGCGGCTGATCGCCCACCAGCTCGCCTCCCTGTTCGCCACGGGCGAGCTCGACGCCGACCTTTCCGCCTACCGCCGCGCGCTCGACGCCGTCGCCCCGCCCGCCTGACCGATCCTCGTCCATCTCCCCTCCAAATCCGGAGCCCCATCCATGACCTACAACGTCACCGCCTTTCAGAACCACGAGGGGCCAGCCGCGCCGCCGCTCGACGACATCGACACGGCCGAAGACATCGCTAATTGCTACGGCTTTTACTCCGCCCCGCCGGTGCGCCTCGACCTGCTCGAGGCCTTCGCCGAACGCTTCGGCCTGCGCATCGAGGTCGAAGGCGATCCCGACGGCCCGAACCGCCGCAGCATCGCGATCGCCGACGGCCCGGTGACGGGCTCGATCAGCGCCGCGGGCGAAGAGCTCCGCGTTTCGCTCCTCTACAAGAACGTCCACGTCGAAGTTCCGCTCATGATCGACGGACAGCCGATCAACGCCTTCCACGAACGCGTCGATCCCGACAACGCGCCGGCCATTTACGCCGCCCTTGGCGCCATGATGGCCGAAAAGCTCGTCCAGCGCGAAGGCGGCGAGCACCGCGGCGTCGTCCCCTGCCCCATTCAGCCCGGCGCCAACCTGGCGCAACTCGCGCTCAACCGCGTCCCGGCTCGGCGTCGCTGCGACAGGATCGTCAAAACGGAACATCGAGCGGATATAGCCCTTGTGAATCTTATCCTCGATGATGCCGAGCTCATAGGCGCTATACCCCCGGACGTCACGATCAAATCCCAATCCGCGTTGAGCCTGCGCCCCATGGCGCGCGCAACGGCCGGATCTCGCGTCGCGAGAGAGAAGGCCACGGCATCGCGCCGTCTGGGAATGCGCCGCCGAAACCAGAAAATTTCGCCGCGCCGATAAATATGCGGACACAACATCGGTTCGCCAAGTCCCGTTTTGTGGACAGGCGCGTGTACAATCGTGTGCACAAAGGGCGGCCGCGATTCGAAGCCGAAGACCTTTATCCAGACGAAACAAAGACTTGGGAAGAAAATGGCAGGGGCTGAGGGATTCGAACTCTCGACCTGTGGTTTTGGAGACCACCGCTCTAACCAGCTGAGCTAAGCCCCTGCACGCCGGGCAAGCCCGACGGCGACTGAATGCCAAAAGACGGCGATCATTGCAAGGTCTTTCGGCGCACCTCTCCCCGCAAAAAATCGACACGCCGCCCGGGAGTGTCGGGCAGCCGTGCAGCATTTCTGCCGCGCACGCTTCGAGACGGCGCTGCGCGCCTCCCCAGCGCGAGGGAGATTTCTGGCCGTCGCCGCCAGCTCAATGCTGCCCGTCGATCGGCTCCACCCACACCGCCGTGCCATAGGCCAGCACTTCGGTGATTCCATCCATGATGTCGTTGGCGTCGTAGCGCATGCCGATGATGGCGTTGGCCCCGCCGGCCCGCGCATGCTCGACCATATTGTCGTAGGCCTCCTGCCGCGCGCTCTCGGCAAGACTGACATAGACGCTGATCTTGCCGCCGAAGATCGACTGGACGCCGCCGACGAAATTGCCGACGACCGATCGCGACCGCACGGTGATGCCGCGCACAACGCCGAGATGGCGGGTGATTCGATAGCCGGCAATGTCAAAGGTGGTCGAAACGATCATGGGGCAAAATCTCCGCAGCAATGCGCGGAGCTTGAAACAAAAAACGCGGGCCCGAAAGCCCGCGTTCTTCAATCCTGCCATCGCTTGCCGCGATGGTTATTACTCGATGATGGAAGCAACGACGCCGGCGCCAACCGTGCGGCCGCCTTCGCGGATGGCGAAGCGCAGCTTCTCTTCCATCGCGATCGGGACGATCAGGCTGACTTCCATCGTCACGTTGTCGCCCGGCATCACCATTTCCGTGCCTTCCGGCAGCGTCACGATGCCCGTCACGTCCGTCGTGCGGAAGTAGAACTGCGGACGATAGTTCGTGAAGAACGGCGTATGGCGGCCACCCTCGTCCTTGGTGAGGATGTAGGCCTCAGCCTTGAACTTCGTGTGCGGCTTCACCGAACCCGGCTTGCACAGAACCTGACCGCGCTCAACGTCCTCGCGCTTCGTGCCGCGCAGCAGGCAGCCGACGTTGTCGCCCGCCTGGC
>ERZ1645192.2704-NODE-2704-length-14605-cov-5.544261_pt1 | contig 14605 bp, 14 predicted proteins | sample MGYA00575354_ERZ1645192 | MGnify/ENA primary metagenome ERZ1645192 (study PRJEB40844, sample SAMN11349763) | freshwater sediment metagenome | isolation source: river sediment | host: Sediment | place: India: Faizupur Khadar , New Delhi | collected 2017-02-21 ... | reverse complement strand
TGATGTCGCGTACCGTGCCGTATTTGGCGACGACCCTCCTGAGGTCGGCGAGCACGGGGTTTTTGGGGTCCGTCAGATAGTCGTTGATCTCCTCGAAAACGTGCGTGTCGATGCGGAACTCCTGAAATGCCATCGGTGTTTCCTCCTTATAATAGTGTTGGGTTACAAAAAACCGGGGGCCTCCGAAATGTTGATTTCGAAGACCCCCGGCGGAAGCGTACGCAGTGTAGGCGCCCTACGCTCCGGGAGGGTCGCTGCACATCATCATGGCGAAAAAGTTACAGAAGCGCGAAGCATGCGAAGACCGATTCAATAAAGTCATGTCGCCAGGATTCCTTTCTATTTCATGGTATGGAACATTCTCCTCGAAAACGCCGTTTCTGTCAACCGTGTTCCGGCGCATTGCGTTCGTTCGCCGTCGATCCGCAGCGTGCTCGGCGGAGCGTGTCGCAACGGCGGCGCGCTGTTTTCGCGCTGCGTCCGCGCCTGCGGTCCGTCTTACCCCGCCTTGACCGAGAAGCGCGCGCCGTGTCGCTCGGCGCCGGCGATGGCGAGCATGTCGGAGAGGAGGGCCTGTCCGGTCTCCTCGCGCCCCGCGCCGGGGCCGATGATGGTGACGTCGCGCAGGGTGTCGGTGGTGAATGTGAGCGCGTTCGTCGCGCCGCCCACGCTCGCCAGCGGGTGGGAGAGGGGAATTTCCGCCGGGGCGACGGAGGCGGCCACGCCGTCGGGCGTGCGGGCGGCCTTCGCCAGCAGCTTGATCCGCTTGCCGCGCTTCGCGGCGGCCTCCACGTCGGCGCGGGAGATGGCGGCGATGCCGGTGCGCTCCACGGCGTCGAGCGGCAGCGGGAAGCCGAGGACGGCGGCGGCGAGGATCTGGGCCTTCACGGCGGCGTCCCATCCGTCGACGTCTCCGGCCGGGTCGGCCTCGGCGTACCCCTTCTCCTGCGCCTCGCGGAGAGCGTCGGCGTACTCGAACCCCTCCTCCATGCGGGTGAGAATGTAGTTCGTGGTGCCGTTCACGATCCCCTGCACCTCGCCCACGTCGCACCCTGCGAGCGATTCGAGGGCGAGGTTGAGCGACGGGGTGCCGCTCATCACGGAGCCTTCGAAGCGGTAGTGCGCGCCCCGCGCTCGGGCGAGCTCCTTCAGTTCGGCGAGGGCGAGGGAGACGGGGCCCTTGTTCGAGCTGACGACGGACCGCCCCGACCCGAGCGCGGCGCGGGTGAGCGACAGCCCCGGCTCGCCGTTGATCAGGTTGGTGGGCGTGACGTCGAGGACGATGTCGGTCTGTGGAAGGAGGGCCGCCTCGACGGGGGAGATGCGTTCGTTCCCGACGGGGTCGCCCCTTTCGACGCGGGCGAGCAGGTCCGCAAGAGAGAGCCCTTCCCCGTCGCGCGAGACGGCCGCGCCCCTGGTGCGGGTGACGACGGCGACGGTGCGGAAGGCGAAGCCCCAGCGTTCCGCAAGTTCGCGCTCCTTGCGGACGAGGATGCGGGCGAGCCCCTGCCCGACGTTGCCGAAGCCGATGAAGCAGAGTCCCAAAGAAGAGTCTACGCGCATTGGAATACCCCTTTCTTCCCTATGAATTCTTCATGAAGCGCCCGGACGGCCTCCGCAGAGCGGTCCCTGTCCACGACGCAGGTGACGGAGAGCGCCGACGAGGTGAGCAAATGGACGGTGGCGCCCATCTCCGCCAGAATGCCGAGCATGGCGCGGCACACTTCGGGGTGGTTCCCCGCGCCAGGTCCGATCACGGAGACGCGGGAGAGCGTTTCGTTGACCGAGACGCTGCATCCGGCCAGCTTCCGGCAGATTTCGACCGCCTCGGGGAGGCGCGCCCCTTCGATGTGGAAGGATGCGCCGGCCGCGCCCACCATCGCGGTGGTGCGGATGCCCTCTCCGGAGAGCGCGTCCATCAGTTCGCGCTCGACCGTTCTCCCCTCCACGGTGAGCACCGCAAGGTCGTCGTCGGATGCGACCGACCTGATAAAGACAGCTTCGTCCACGTTTCGTTCCATGATCCATGTTCCCTCGCTTTCCTGAAAGCTGGATGCGACGCACAGGGGGATGCTCATCCTGCCCGCCATTTCGATGCTGCGCGCCTGCATGACCGCGGCGCCGCAGAAGGCCATTTCGAGGCACTCGTCCCAGGGGATCCGGTCGAGCTTGACCGCGCCGGGGACGACGCGCGGGTCCGCCGTGTAGATGCCGTCGACGTCGGTGAAGATGCGGCATTCGGCCGCCCCGAGGGCCGCGGCCAGGGCGATGGCGGAGAGGTCCGAGCCGCCGCGCCCGAGGGTGATCGTCTCGCCGTCCCGCGTGCGCGCCTGACAGCCGGTGATCACGGCGACGTGACCGAACGCGGTGGCCGCCTCGATCCGCGCCGGGTCGACCGAGAGGATGCGCCCCTCTCCCCACGCGCCCTCGGCGACAAAACCGGCTTCGTCGCCGCTGAACGAGCGCGCCGGACACCCCTCGGCGGAGAGGGCCATCGCAAGCAGCGCGGCCGACTGCTGCTCTCCCGTGGCCAGCAGCCTGTCCAGCTCGCGCCTGTCGCCTGCCGACGGGGCGGTCGCTCTCGCCAGCCCCAGAAGATCGTCGGTGGTCTTTCCCATGGCGGAGACGACGACCGCCGTCCTGCGCCCCTGCCGGGCGAAGGAGGCGACACGCCGCGCCGCGGCGCGAATCCGTTCAGGCGTCGCCACGGACGAGCCGCCGAACTTGAGTACTACACCTTCTCCATCTTTCCACACAACCGCCGACCTCCCTTATGCGTACAAAAAAAGCCGGGCGCCTTCATCTACGAAGACCCCCGGCTGAAGCTATCGCGCACGCGGTGCTAAGCGCCGACCGCTCCAGGAGGGTCGCCGCTAGTCATCGTCATTGCACATGCGAACAGAACTGCTGCGCGGATCTTTTTCGCATTGGTCATAGTGCGGGGACCTCCTTTCGAATCGGTTTAGGTTGGGCAGGATAATACGCCCCTTCCGGTGACTTGTCAAGCGCAGGAAGTGAAAAAAATCCGCAGGGTGGAAAAATGCGCGCCTCCCTTTCCCCTCTCCGTCGCTGCAAGAGCGGGCGGGGAGGGGAAATAACGGGTGGCAGGAGTCTTGTCTGCCTTTACAAGGATGTCGATTTTTAAATTATATAGAAATTATTTCTAAATGGAGGACTTCTGTTGACTCTTTGTGAAGAACCGTTGACATTTTTCTATCCATGATATACTCTGATTGCTGGTGAAAAAGTTGCTCTAGTTTATTTTTTTGTCGAGGTGCGCGCGATGCTCGGGAAGCCGGTAAGAGTCCGGCGCGGGCCCGCCACTGTACGCCTGACGAAGCCGCGGGGTTCCGCCGGAGTCTTCCGGGAAGGAGCGGTCTGAGGATGAAGGCAAGCCAGGAGACCGATTGCGCGCATCGGGCAGAAACGCCTTGCGGGGACTTGAGGCCGTTTACGGAGAAGACCGGCGGTGAACACCGGTGTTTTTCGCGGATGCGCCCCGGGTCTTTTTTTGTACGCGAAATTCCCCGGGTGCGGGAAGCGCGCGGCGCCGTATTGCTACGAAAGGGGGGTGGTTCGGGAGAGTTGCACTGATGCCGTATGCTCTTCGGGGGCGGTCCGTTCCCGGAGACGTATCGCCGGTTGCGCACGTCCGTCCGCGTTCCTGGCCGCTCTTCGGGGCTCCGGCGCGTGAGGACGCATGAAAACACATTGGAGGTGAAATGACGGTGAACCTCAAAACCAAGCTCTTTGGTCGTGTGTACCAGTTTAAAAATGTCAAAGAGGTTCTTGCCAAGGCGAATGAGGAGAAGTCCGGCGACCGCCTCGCCGGAATCATCGCGGAGTCGATGGAGGAACGGATCGCGGCGAAGCACGTGCTCGCCAACCTGACCGTCGCGGATCTCCGGAACAATCCGGTGATCCCGTACGAACAGGACGAAGTCACCCGTATCATCCAGGACGACGTGAACGAACGGATTTACTCCGAAATTGCACAATGGACGCTCTCCGACCTGCGCGAGTGGATCCTGTGCGACGAAACTTCCGGAGACGACATCAAGCGGGTCAGCCGCGGACTCACCAGCGAAGTGGTAGCGGGCGTGGCCAAGCTGATGACCAACCTCGACCTCGTCTACGGAGCGAGCAAGATCCGTATCCAGGCGCACTGCAATACCACGATAGGCCTTCCGGGGACGCTTTCCGCCCGCCTGCAGCCCAACCACCCCACCGACGATATCGAAGGCGTGACGCTCTCCGTCTTCGAAGGCCTCTCTTACGGAGTGGGCGACGCGGTGATCGGTCTGAACCCCGTCGACGACACGGTCGACAACGTCAAGAAAATCCTCTTCAAATTCCAGGAGATCAAGGAAAAGTTTGAAATTCCCACCCAGATGTGCGTCCTCGCGCACGTGAGCACCCAGATGGAGGCCGTCCGCCAGGGCGCTCCGACCGACCTCTTCTTCCAGAGCGTCGCCGGTTCCCAGAAGGGGAACGAGGCGTTCGCCATCTCCGGCGATCTGCTGAGCGAGGCGATGGAGCTGGCCGCGAAGCAGGGAACAGGCGTCGGCCCCAACTTCATGTACTTCGAGACGGGGCAGGGCTCCGAGCTGTCGTCCGACTCTCACTTCGGCGCCGACCAGGTAACGATGGAGGCCCGCTGCTACGGCTTCGCGAAGCGCTTCAAGCCGTTCATGGTGAACACGGTCGTCGGCTTCATCGGCCCCGAGTACCTGTACGACAGCCGGCAGGTCATCCGCGCGGGATTGGAAGATCACTTCATGGGCAAGCTGACCGGCATCTCCATGGGGTGCGACGCCTGCTACACCAACCACATGAAGGCCGACCAGAACGATATCGAAAACCTGGCCGTCCTGCTCACCTCGGCGGGGTGCAACTACTTCATGGGCATCCCCCACGGCGACGACGTCATGCTGAACTACCAGTGCACCGGTTTCCACGAGGCGGCGGCGCTGCGTCAGCTGCTCCGCGTCCGTCCGGTCGCCGCGTTCGAGAAGTGGCTTGAAAAGATGGGAATCATGGAGAACGGAATCCTGACGAAGAAGGCCGGAGACGCGTCCATCTTCTGCGTGAGGGGAGGCTGAGATTATGGTAACCGAGCTTGAACTCAAGCAAATGGTCCAGCAGATTCTTGTGGAGATGAGCGGGAAGGAAAGCGTTGCCCAAAAGGTTGCGCCCCTGCCAGTGCAGAGCGCTTCCAGTGACGATGGAGACTGTCTCCCCGATCTGACGGAGATCGATCTGAGAAAACAGTGCCTTGTCCCCGCTCCGGCGGACGCCGAGGCGCTGATGGCGATGAAGCTGTCGACTCCTGCGCGTATCGGCGTATGGCGCGCGGGGCCCCGTTACAAGACGGAGACGCTGCTCCGCTTCCGGGCGGACCACGCGGCGGCGCAGGACGCGGTGTTCAGCCACGTATCCGACGAGTTCCTCGCGGCGAACGGGCTGGAGACGATCCAGACGGAGTGCACAAGCAAGGATCAGTTCATTACGCGCCCCGACCTGGGGCGGCAGTTCAGCGCGGAGGCGAAAGAGTCGATGAAACGTATCGCCGGGCCGTCTCCCAAGGTGCTGGTGTACGTTTCCGACGGGCTCAGCTCGACCGCGGTGGAGACCAACGCGATGGACACGCTGAAGATGATCGGGCAGGGTTTGGAGCGGCAGGGCGTGAAGCTCGCGAAGCCGTTCTTCGTGAAGTACGGGCGCGTTCCGGCGATGGACGTCGTCTCCGAAGTGACGGGCGCGGACGTCGTCTGCGTGCTGCTCGGCGAACGTCCCGGACTGGTGACCGCCGAGAGTATGTCGGCCTATATCGCCTACAAGGCGACGGTCGGTATGCCGGAGGCGAAGCGCACCGTGGTGTCGAACATCCATGCCGGGGGAACTCCGGCGGTGGAGGCGGGCAGTTACATCGCGGACATCATCAAGCTGATGCTCGAGAAGAAGATCAGCGGCATCGATCTGAAACTGTAAGTATTTCTTACTGTCGGGAGGGAAGATGAAATGAAGGGCGATCCCTTGAAGGCAACGCTTTTGAGCGTGAAGATCATCCCCAATGTGAATCCGGAGATGGCGGCTTCGCTGAACCTGAGTCCGGAGCAGAGGAGCCTCGGCATCATCACCGCGGACAGCGACGACGTGACCTACACGGCGCTGGACGAGGCGACGAAGAAGGCGGATGTGGCGGTGGTGTACGCGAAGTCGTTCTATGCAGGCGCCGCGAATGCGAACACGAAGCTCGCGGGAGAAGTTATCGGCATCCTTGCGGGGCCGAACCCCGCCGAGGTGCGGAGCGGACTGAACGCCGTCGCGGACTTCATCGAAAACGACGCGTGGTTTGTCTCGGCGAACGAGGAGAATACGATTCCGTACTATGCGCACTGCGTCTCCCGCACGGGAAGCTATCTTTCCAAGGTGGCGGGAGTGAATGAGGGCGACGCGATCGCCTACCTGATCGCGCCTCCGCTTGAGGCGATGTACGCGCTCGACGCGGCGCTGAAGGCCGCGGACGTGAAGCTGGCGGCGTTCTACGGACCTCCCTCGGAGACCAACTTCGGCGGCGGCCTGCTCACTGGCTCGCAGTCGGCGTGCAAAGCGGCCTGCGACGCTTTTGCCCAGGCAGTGATCTTCGTCGCGGAGAACCCGGTTCTCTACTAACGGTTTCATGGAGAGCAGAGCCCTGGGAATGATCGAGGTCCGCGGAATGCTCGGCGCGGTCGAGGCCGCGGACGCGGCGCTGAAATCGGCCGCCGTGCGTCTGCTGCGGTCGAGGAAAGTCGGCGGCGGGCTGGTGACGGTCTTCCTGACGGGAGAGGTCGCCGCCGTCCGGTCGGCGGTGGACGCCGCCGTCGCGTCATTGAACAGGCTCGGACTGCAGTGTTCGTCGCACGTGATCCCGCGTCTTACGCCGGATGTTTTCACGATGATCGCGGAGGGTGGGGGCGCGCATTCGAAACAGGCCGCGCCCGAAGCGCCGCGCGGGCCGTCTTCTACCGGAGATGCCGTTTCTGCGGAGAAAGATGTTTCCGGGGAGGGCCCGTCCGGCTGCGTGATGAAGGATGCGGCCGGCGAAGAGGACGATGTCGAGGAAGCCGAGGACGAGGGCGATGTCGGCGCGGTATGGAGCGGAGACGCCCCCGACCTCGAGAACATGACGGTGATGGAACTACGCCGTCTGGCCCGCACCGTCGGGCTGGAGACGATGACACGAAAGCAGATACGCTTCGCCGGAAAGGCGGAGCTGCAGCGCGAACTGACGGAGTTTTGGAAGAACCGGGGAGGTGAGAGCGAGTGACGCAGCTTCAGGACAGAGATCTGCTCTCCGTACAGGAGGTCCGCAACCTCGTCGCGAAAGCGAAGGAGGCGCAGAAGCGCCTCGCCTCCATGAGTCAGGGCAAGATCGACGAACTCGTGGCGGCGGTTGCCGAAGCGGCGTGCCGGCACGCGGAGCGGCTGGGGAGGATGGCGCAGGAGGAGACCGGCTTCGGCAAGCCCGAGGACAAGACCCTCAAGAACCTCTTCGCCGCGAAGAGCGTGTACGAATCGATCAAGGACCTCCGGACGGTCGGCATCGTCCGGGAGGATACGAAGAACAGGATGTTCGAGGTCGCCGTCCCCGTCGGCGTCATCGCGGGGCTGATCCCCTCGACGAACCCGACCTCGACGGCGATTTACAAGGCGATGGTCGCGCTGAAGGCGGGGAACGGCATCGTCTTCTCCCCGCACCCGAGCGCGAAGGGGTGCATCCTGGAGACGATACGCGTGCTCTCCGAGGCGGTCTGCGCGGCTGGAGGCCCGGAAGGGATCTTCGGCTGCATGACGATCGTCACCCTCGAAGGAACGGAAGAGCTGATGCACTCGAAGGACGTGGCGCTGATCCTGGCCACCGGCGGGTCGGGGATGGTCCGGGCGGCGTACAGCTCCGGAACTCCGGCCATCGGCGTCGGCCCGGGGAACACACCGGCCTTCATCGAGCGGTCGGCGGACATTCCGCAGGCCGTCCGCAGAATCATTTCGAGCAAGACGTTCGACTACAGCACCATCTGCGCCTCGGAGCAGTCCGTGGTGGCGGAGGCGTGCATCGAATCGGTCGTTCGGGCCGAATTCGAGAAGCAGGGCGCATACTTCCTGCCGCCCGAAGACGCGGCGAAGGTGGCCCGCGCCATCTTTACGCCGTCGGGGGGAATGAACCCCCGCACGGTGGGGAAGAGCCCGAAGTTCATCGCCGAGAAGGCAGGGGTGGCCATCCCGGAGGGGACGAAGCTGCTGCTCGCGAACGGTATGGGCGTGGGGAAGGAGTACCCCTTCTCGCACGAGAAGCTCTGCCCGGCGCTCGCCTTTTACTCGGCGGACGGGTGGGAGAAGTGCTGCGAGCTGTGCATCGAGCTGCTCGCGTTCGAGGGCGCGGGGCACACGCTGGCGATTCACTCGTCGAACGACGAGGTCATCCGCGAGTTCGGGCTGAAGAAGCCCGTGTCCCGCGTGGTGGTGAACGCGGGCTCCTCTTTGGGAGCCGTGGGCGCGACGACGCACCTGGTTCCCTCCATGACGCTCGGATGCGGCGCGGTAGGGCACAACGCGACGTCGGACAACGTGGGGCCGCTCCATCTGCTGAACATCCGGCGGGTGGCGTGGGGCGTGCGCGAGATCGAGGATCTGCGCCCCGCGAAGCAGGCGGGTCCCGCGATGCTCAACGGCGACCAGCTCGACCGTCTGGTCGAGCGCATCGTAGAAGAGTTGGCTGGGAAGCTTAAGCTGTAAAAAAGAGCGCGTTAAAGCGCGCGACATTCTTTGATTCACACATACTTCCGAGGGAGGTTGCAGAGAGATGAATAACGGAATGCAGGCGCTTGGAATGATCGAAACGAAGGGACTTGTCGGCGCGATCGAGGCTGCCGACGCAATGGTGAAGGCCGCGAACGTGACGCTTATCGGCAAGGTGATGGTGGGCGGCGGTCTCGTGACCGTGATGGTGCGCGGCGACGTCGGCGCGGTGAAGGCTGCGACGGACGCGGGCGCTGCGGCGGCCGGGAAGGTCGGGGAGCTTATCTCCGTCCACGTGATTCCGCGTCCGCACGGCGAAGTCGAGTTCATTCTTCCGAAGCTGGAAGGCTAAGTCCGGAGCCCCGTGCTCCGGAGTCGGCCCCGGAAGGGAGCGGCAGCCGTGAACCCTGAAACGCGTCCCGGACAGTGCTCCGGGGAAACGCCCGGAATGGGCGCTGAAGCGCTTGAACTGCTCGTCGGGCGGGTGGTCGCCGAGGTCCGGAAGCGCCTCTCCTTCGAGGTGGAGGCCTCAGGTCGGCATGTCCATCTGAACCGCGAGCATGTCGACGCGCTCTTCGGGAAGGGGCATACCCTCACCGACTCGCGCGGGCTTTCGCAGCCGGGGCAGTTCCTCTGCTCCGAGCGCGTGACGCTGGCCGGGCCGAAGGGCGCGATTGAAAACGTAGCGATACTCGGCCCCGAGCGGAAGCAGAGCCAGGTGGAGCTTTCCATTACGGACGCGACGATGCTCGGGGTGAAAGCCCCCGTCCGCGACTCCGGGGACCTGGAGGGGAGCGCGCCGCTTCGGCTGCGGACTCCGAAGGGGGAGATCGCGCTCGAAAAGGGCGTGATCGTGGCCCAGCGGCATATCCACATGACGCCGCAGGACGCGGAGCTTTTCGGCGTGGCCGACGGAGACCGCGTGAGCGTCCGGGTGGCGGGAAGCCGTCCCGCGATCCTGGAGGGCGTGCTGGTGCGCGTGTCGCCGAAGTACAGCCTGGCGATGCACATCGACTACGACGAGGCGAACGCCTGCGGCTACTCAAAGGGCGTCCGCGGGACGATCATCCGCTGAACAGGGAAGCAAGTTAGGAGAGGGAACGTGCACGAACTTGAAAAAGGGAACGGGCTGCTGGATGCAACCTATGCGCGGCGCGGAAAGAAGGCCGCCGTGCGCCCGGGGACGCCGCTGAAGGTCGGCGTCGACCTGGGAACCGCCTCCATCGTCATCGTCGTGCTCGACGGGAACAACACTCCCCTGACGTGGGAGATGGAGGAGGCGTCGGTCATCCGCGACGGGCTCGTGGTCGACTTCGCCGGGGCGGGAGCCATCGTCCGCCGTCTGAAGGGACGGGTCGAGGAGCGCTTGGGCGCGGAGCTGCACAGCGCGGCCATCGCCGTCCCCCCCGGCACGGGAGTCAGAGACTGCGCGACCCACGGCTACGTGGTGGAGAGCGCGGGGTTGGAGGTCACATCGGTTCTGGACGAGCCGACCGCCGCGAACGCGGTCCTGGGAATCCGCGACGGCGCGATCGTGGACATCGGAGGCGGAACCACCGGCATCGCCGTCTTCTCGGAAGGCGCTGTGACGGCCGTCTATGACGAGCCGACCGGCGGGACGCACGTTTCGCTGGTGATCGCGGGCAACCGGAAGATACCTTTTCCGGACGCGGAGCGGCTGAAGCAGGATCCGCGGATGCACAGGGAGCTGCTGCCGCTGGTGACGCCGGTGCTCCAGAAGATGGCGTCCATCGTGAGCGGCTGTGTGAAGGGGCACGATGTGAAGGTGCTCTATCTGGTCGGCGGCACGTGCTGCCTGGAGGGGATGGAGCGTGTGATCGAGAGGGAGACGGGAATCCCCGCCTTCAAACCGGCGCACCCGTTCCTGGTAACCCCATTAGGTATAGCGATGGAGTGCAAGGGTTTATAAGGAATGCGGCCAGGAACATGCCGCATAAGCGACCATCACAATTCGCAAAAGCGGCGAATTGGATGTCTGCTTAAGGAATGCGGCCAGAAGCATCCCTACGCGCCTACGGCGCTGGGAGGCTACGCTCTGCCGCATAAGCGACCATCAGCGCGAAGCCTCCGGCATGTTTTTGCCGGACAATTCGCAAAAGCGGCGAATTGGATGTCTGCTTAAAAGCACAAATGGAATGCGGCCAGAAGCATGCCGCATAAGCGATCGACACAACTCGCAAAAATACTGCTCGTTGGTCGCCTGCTTAAGGGTGGTGATTAGATGGATCAGGCGCAATTGATTGATGTGGTGACGAAGGAATTGATACGGCGGCTCGGGCTGACGACGGATGCTCCGCAGGAGAAGCCGCTGCTGGTCGCGGGCGAACCCGGATGCTGCGGCGCGCTCGAAGGCGTGTGCGTCGAGTACCGCTCTTCGGGCGATGAAACGCCGGACTGGAGCCGCTACTCCGGGGCGGCGATCCCGTCGCTTTCGGAGAACCAGCTCGTTCTTGCCTCCTTCGGCCTGAAGTACGGCGCCGAGTCCTCGACGATGGTGGACGCGCTTCTTGCAGGCGTTCCCGTGTACGTGATCGAGGAGGGGGTGGCATGGCGGCGTACTGCATGCCCGGCCACTCCTCTTGGGAAGCATTACGAGGCGTGCGAGGCGAAGCTGCGCTCGTTCGGGGTGCGGTTCGTCCCGGCGGCAAAACTCGCCGGATGCGCGGCGGCGGATGACGTGAAGAAGGCGGTCCCGGCGGCGTGCGTCGAGGTTCCGGCCGACGCGCCGTGCGTGGATCTGCGATCGAAGAAGGTGCTCTCGGAGCGCGATCTTCAGGATGTGTGTTCGAACGGCTGCGGTGAAATACTTGTGGCCGCGAGGGCGATCATCACGCCCCTCGGGCTGGACTGGCTGCGCCTCAAGGGAATCTCCGTCCGCCGGGAGGGAACGAAGTGATTATTGCGAAGGTCGTGGGCAACCTCTGGGCCACGAAAAAGGATGACAAGCTCAACGGCCTGAAGTTCTTCGTGGTCCGTCCGGCGAAGGGGTCGAAATCGGAGACCTTCGTCGCGGTGGACGGCGCCGGAGCGGGCATCGGCGACGACGTGCTCGTCTCGCAGGGCAGCTCGGCGCGGACCGTCTTCGCGGGCGGCGACGTTCCTGTGGACGCCGTCATCGTCGGCATCATCGACTCCGTGGAGGTGGACGAGAGTCTGCTGGAGTATTAGCGGCTCATTGCGCCCGAGACACACCGGGCAGGGTATCGCCGCGCCGCTCGAAATCCGAGGGGCGCGAGGATGCACCATCGGCACTTTGAGTACCGGAAAAGAACCGGAACCGCCATTCTATTCGGAGGTGAACTGCATGGGAATCAACGATATCATTCTCTACATCATGACCGGATTCATGGTTTTGGGCGCGCTCGACAAGGCGTTTCTGAACAGCCGTCTCGGCTTCGGCGAGAAGTTCGAGGAGGGCTTCATGGCGATGGGCTCCCTGATGCTCGCGATGGGCGGCGTCATCACCCTTGCTCCGCTGCTCGCCGCTATCCTGAAGCCTGTTATCGTGCCGCTCTACCAGGCCGTGGGCGCGGATCCGGCGATGTTCGCCACCACGCTGCTCGCCAACGACATGGGCGGCTATCCGCTCGCGATGCAGATGGCGGAAAACCCGGCCGTCGGGCGCTTCGCAGGCATCATCCTCGGCGCCATGATGGGCCCGACCATCGTCTTCTCCATCCCCGTGGCTCTTGGCATCATCGAGAAGAAGGACCACCCGGCGCTCGCCAAGGGAATCCTGCTCGGTATTGTGACCATCCCCTTCGGCTGCCTCGCGGGCGGCCTCGTCATGCTGAGCAGCGAGTTCACCGTCGGTATGATGCTCGTCAACCTTATTCCCGTGGTCATCTTCTCCGCGCTCATCGCGACGGGGCTCAAGATGATTCCGAACGCGATGATCAAAGGGTTCACCTACTTCGGCAAGGGAGTCGTCACGGTCATCACCATCGGATTGGCGATGGGCATCATCGAAGCGCTTTCTCCGTTCCGCTTCTTCGCCGAAGGATCGCCGATGGCGCTTGCTCCTCTCTCCGATTCCATCGCGACAATCGGCGCTATCGCCATCGTGCTCGCAGGCGCGTTCCCGATGGTCATGTTCATCACCAAGGTCTTCAAGCAGCCTCTCCTGGTCTTCGGCAGGAAGCTCGGCATGGGCGACGTGGCGGCGGCGGGAATGGTGGCGACGCTGGCGAACAACATCCCGATGTTCACCCTGATGAAGGATATGGACGAGCGCGGTAAGGTCATCAACGTCGCCTTCGCGGTGAGCGCGGCCTTCGTCTTCGGCGACCACCTCGGCTTCACGGCGGGCGTCGAGCGCGGCCTCATCCTCGCCATGATCGTCGGCAAGCTGGTCGGCGGCATCACGGCCGTCATCCTTGCGTGCAAGGTGACGCCGGCCAACGCCCCGGCCCCGGCCAAAAAGAAGTAGTGCGCTTCCTCCGGAGGGCGGCCGCCCTCCGGAGGACCGTTCGTAGAAAGCGTGGTGTGTGTGCATGGACAAAAAAGAGCTTGAATCGCTCGTTCGGAAGATCATTCTGGAGATCGCGGGCGAAGGGTGCGGGGGCTCCTTCGAGAAGACGGCGGACCCGAGCGGCATCCTCTCGGTGAGCATCCCCACCGTGAAGCCCGCGCCGTTCGACACGGGCAAGAAAGGGGACCAGGTCTACCTCACGGACGTGGTCACGTTGCAGGAGAGCCCCCGCCTGGGGTGCGGCGTCATGGAGATGGAGGAGTCGGCCTTCGACTGGACGCTTCGTTACGACGAGGTGGACTACATCATCGAAGGAACCCTGGAGATTCTGATCGACGGGCGGAAAGTCACGGGCAAGAAGGGCGACATGATCTTCATCCCCGCGAACTCGTCGATCACCTTCAGCGCGCCCTGCTTCGCGCGTTTTCTCTACGTGACCTACCCGGCGGACTGGGCGTCGCAGTAACCGGCGGCAAGCGGAATTCCATTCGGAAGAGGGAGGTGTTTCACCACGCTCCCCGGAGGTATGAAGGAGGGACAGACACATGAAAAAAGTCACGAACAACAGGTATTTGAAATGCGTTCTGCCGCTTCTCCTTGTCGCGCTTCTCGTCTCCGCGGCATCCGCCGCCCCGATCGGGCTCGATCCCGGCAAGTGGGCCCCGGCGACCTACCAGCGTCTCGCCGCGTTCGTCGAGGCCAACGGCTCCGGCGGTCCGAACTACGACCCGGCGAAACCGCCCTATGTTGTCTTCGACTGGGATCAGACGTGCATCTTTAACGATACCGAGGAGGCGCTCTTCCGGTACAAGATTGAAACGCTCAACTTCAAGATGACGCCGGAGGTTTTCGCCGAGGCAATCCGGAAGGACATCCCGAAGGACAACTTCTCCGACGACTACAAGAACGCCGACGGGAAGACCGTGAACATCGACCTGATCGGCGCCGATCTCGACGCGGCCTACACTTTCCTCTACAAGAACTACGAGGGGTTCGGCGCGGGCGGGAAGATGACGCTCGCCGAGGCGCGGGCCACCGAGGAGTTCATTGACTTCCGCGCCAAGCTCGCGTGGCTGTACGAGGCCATCGGCGGCACGTTCAGCGCGGACGTGAGCTATCCGTGGGTGCTCTACCTCTTCAGCGGGATGACTGCGGACGAGGTGAAGGCGCTCGCCGAGAAGTCCAACGACGCGGCGCTCGCCGACAAGCTGGAGACCTACACGCTCTCCAGCTCCAAGACGCTGCAGAGCAAGGCGGGGTATATCAGCATGGGCGGCTACAAGCGCGGCCTGCGGAAGGTTCCGGAGATGTCCAACCTGATGAACGTGCTCC
>ERZ1645192.2703-NODE-2703-length-14613-cov-13.401017_pt1 | contig 14613 bp, 11 predicted proteins | sample MGYA00575354_ERZ1645192 | MGnify/ENA primary metagenome ERZ1645192 (study PRJEB40844, sample SAMN11349763) | freshwater sediment metagenome | isolation source: river sediment | host: Sediment | place: India: Faizupur Khadar , New Delhi | collected 2017-02-21 ... | reverse complement strand
CGACAGTGTAAGGGTGGCACGGGTTTTTGAACACTTCCAAAGCCATGCCGCGCTCGACAACGCGCCCGGCATACATGACCACCACAAAATCCGCCATTTCCGCGATAACGCCCAGGTCGTGGGTGATCAACATGATACTGGAATTAATCCTGTCTTTCAGGTTGCGTAGAAGGTCCAGAATTTGCGCCTGGATTGTGACATCCAAAGCAGTGGTCGGCTCGTCGGCGATGATCAGCCTGGGTTTGCAGGCCAATGCCATGGCGATCATAATGCGTTGGCGCATGCCGCCTGAAAGCTCGTGCGGGTACATGTTGTAGACGCCCTCTTTATTGGCAATGCCTACCATGTCGATCATCTCGAGCGAGAGGTTCTTAACCTGTTCCTTGTTCATCCCCGGGTTGTGCAGGGCAATAACCTCGTCAACCTGATCGCCAGCTTTGAAGACAGGGTTCAGGCTGGTCATCGGCTCCTGGAAGATCATGGAAATCTCGCTGCCGCGGATGGTCTCCATAACGTTAGTGGGGGTTTTGGCGATATCGTACACATGTTCGCCGGAATTAAAGCGGATCGCGCCTTTGACGATCTGGCCTTGCGGGCGCTGTACCAGCTGCATCAGCGAAAGGCTGGTTACCGATTTTCCGCAGCCGGATTCGCCAACCACGCCGACGGTTTTACCTTTGGGGATGTCGAAGGACACCCCGTCCACGGCTTTCACCGTGCCGATATCCGTGAAGAAGTAGGTGTGCAGATCGTCAAATTCCACCACATTGTCGGGGTTCCGCATTGTGGTCAGATACTCGGACTCGGGCACGTTCCGGCGTTTTCGTTGCCTTTCAATCGCGTCCGTGATGCGTCTGTTCTCCCGGGATATTTTTGCAGATTCACGCGCGGTGATGTGAATCACATCCACCGGTTTGGTCTTCGCGTTGACCCGGTCAAAAATGCTGCGTTTTCCTTTGGTCATTTTCCTCACCTACCTTTTCATCTTCGGGTCAAACGCGTCGCGCAGACCATCTCCGACAAAGTTGAAACCGAGCACGGTGAGCAGGATGAGCGAACCGGCAGGTAACCACATGAACCAGAAGTTGGTCATTACATAGGCGTCTGAGGCAACGTTGATGATGCTTCCCCAGGAGGCCAGCGGGTATTTGACGCCCAGCCCCAGGAAGCCCAGGGTCGCTTCTGAAATGATGATGCCGCCCAGGCCAGCGGTCGCCTGAACAATCAGGAGGGGCATCACATTCGGCACGAGATGCCGGAAAATGCGCCGGCTGGTGCGGATGCCGGTTGCTTCCGTCGCGACCATAAAGTCCTGTTCGCGCAAGGACAGAATCTGTCCGCGCACAACGCGCGCCACGCCAGTCCAGCCGAGCAAGCCCAGAATGGCCATCAGCAGGAAGATGCGCGTCATTGGCGGTACCTCCAGAGCGTCCATCACGGAACCAAAAATCAGGACCATCGGGTAGAAAGGAATACTGTTGAACAGGTCCACAAAACGCATCAGCGAAGTGTCTACCCAGCCGCCAAAATAACCTGAAACGCCGCCGACAATAACGCCGATGAATAGTTCGATGAAGATAACCACAAAACCCACCAGCAAAGAAACCCGACCGCCGTACATCAGGCGGGTCATCACATCCATACCGTTATTGTCCAGCCCCAGCGGATGTTCCGACGATGGGGCTTCGTAGATACGGATGAGCTCAGTTGGAACCAAAGTCTTGATGTAGTAATTTGTGTTGACGCGATTAATAACGTACTCAACCACATTTCCGTTAGGTTCTGTGTAATTGACCTTGTCTTCACGGTTGGCGATGGCTTCTCGAATAGCCTTCTTGAAATCGACCTCCAGGAATAGTGACTGTTCCAACGGGTTGACAATGATGTTGGAGACCTCAGCGATATTTGTTCCTTTATCATCGACAACCGTAAACAAGCCGTCTTCGTCAATCAAGTTAAAGGTCGAATCCTGGACTTTGAATGTGGTTTCCTTGTCAGCGATGGCGCGCGTGCTTGCCAATCTGAAATCAAAAGAATTAACCAGCGGCTCGTTCTCTTTCAAATACGCGTCAAAAACATTCAGCGTCGCAAGCGCAACGTCGTCAATAGTCGCAACCTGGGAAGTCTTCCCCTTCTGGACAATACGGTAGTCTATCCCGCCGACCGAAAAGAATTCTTCTTTGGCTTTAAAAGCTTTATCGAAAGCCTGCACGAATGCTGGCTCCAGCGCTTGCCCCGTCAATGAGCGCAGATTTCCGAGGAGCGCCTCAGCAATCGGGTTCAATTTCAGCAGGAGGTAAGAACCTTCGCCCAGCGGTACATATGCGTAACTATCAGCGCCCACGGAAAAATCTGTTTGGTTCTTTCCCATTGCCAGCAGGAACTGAGCGCGCTCGGCTGCGCCAAATTTTTCGCCTTCCTGAACGGTGTACCGCAATTCGGTGTTGTAGATCGCGCTGGCGTAATCCTTGGTCATCAGACCCAGCCCTTTAAAAACCTGTGTTTGCGTATAAGGTGAAAGCAGCGGACCTATGAAGGAAAAGGTAAACATGACAAGGATGATGCCCAACCCCACCACAGCCAGCTTGTTGCGAATGAAACGCTTGAAGACAAGCATTCCCGGTGAGAGGACCTTCACCCGGCGGGCATCGTCCAGAGCCATCGGCTCGTTGGGCTCTTCCAGGTAAGTCTTTTCAGGTTCGGTGTTTTCGTTGATTTTTTCGTTGTCAATCATGCGTCACCACCGTTAGTTGACTCGAACGCGGGGGTCTACCACCGCGTACATAATATCTGCAATAAGCAGACTGACCTGAGTCAGAATAATCTGGAATGTCGTGTAAAACATGGCGAAAGGAATATCGCCACGAACAATTGCCTGGTAAGCGACAAAGCCAATACCCGGGATTTGGTAGAGCGTTTCGGTAATGAGCGCGCCGCCAAACATCGAAGGCAGCAGATAGCTCATGTAGGAAACCAACGGGATCAACGTATTGCGAAAGGCGTGTTTGTTGACCACCACTTTCTCGGAGAGTCCCTTTGCCCGGGCGGTGCGAATGTAATCAGAATTCAGCACTTCGAGCATGTTCGTACGGGTATAGCGCATCAGACCGCCGATGGAGAGCATCATCAGGGTGATGATTGGCAGAACCATGTGGTACGCTATGTCACCGGCCTGCTGCAAGGGGGTCATGGAGTTAAAGAAGCGTCCGGTCAGACCATACAGATCGAACCAGCCGAGCTTGATGGAGAATACGTATTTAAGGATTGTAGCCAGGAAGAATGTGGGCAGCGAGATGCCCATCAACGCGAAGACAGTAATCGCGTAGTCCGTCCGGCTGTATTGTTTCGTTGCCGCCATGATACCCAATGGTATTGCGATGAACAACTCTACTAAAAACGTGATGATGTTAATGATAACGGAATACCAGATAACCTGATTGAATTTCTCAATGACTGGAATCCCGTAGTGCCAGGAATCCCCAAAGTTGCCGTGCAGCGCGTTGCCTAACCAGCCCAAAAACCCGGGGATGATACCCTTGTCCAGCCCGTAGACTTCGTTAAGTTGAGCCAGCCATTCCTGATAAGTTTTGGTGCTCAGAGGGTTGGTGGCGCGCTGGCGGGCGACAGTTTCGACGTAAGAAGAAGGCAGACTGCGAATCACTGTGTAGACCAGCATCGCTCCAAAGAAGGTGATGAACAAGCCGAGGAACAGCCTCCTCAAGATAAAATTCCGCATGTTGTTCCCTCAATCTACTTTACAACCGCTCAACACGAGGGTTGCAGCTATTAATGAGTGAGCCCACCCATCGGTGGGCTCACTTTCTCTAACAAACTAGCGATTCACCGATAATTAGTTCATCTCGAGGAGTTCGATGTCGTTCATCCAACCCCAGAAGGTGGTAATGTCAGGTGTAATCGTGGAAATGTTGATGCGCTCGGTGCTGAAGACGATACAGTTCTGGCGCTGGTAGGTAGGAACTTCGACTGCCCATTCAATGATCTTGTCGAGAGCCTGCTTATAGATGGCCTTACGGTAGTTCTGGTCAGCGCTCTTGCGGGCGTCAACAATCAGTTGGTCGAGTTCAGGATCCGTGATGTGGTAGTGGTTGGATTCGGAACCGCCAGCGCCCACGACACTGGAGCTGTGATAGACCTGGTACATGTCAGGATCAATCGTAGCGCCCCATGCAGCCGTCCAGAGTTCCTGGGTAGCCGCATCCAAAGAATCCCAGAGGATGTTGGTGTCAGCGGGGTCGTTGATCTTCAGTTCCATGCCGATCTTGGCCAGGGAGTCGCGCGCGCCGGTCAGGATTGCGAACGCAGGATGGTCGCCAGTACCGCCAGCGGGGATGATCACTTCGTAGCTCAGTTTCGCGCCTTCGGGGGCAGCGGTAACTTTGCCGTCGGTGACGGTGTAGCCAGCAGCAGCGAAGAAGCCCAGAGCAGCCTGTTCAGCCGCAGCGTACTTCTCTTCGGGGGTCATTTCCGCGGTGTAGATCGGATTGCCATCGACGTCGGTCGAGAAGGCGATCTGGTAATCTTCATCAGTCGGCTGAGGAGCGGCCCAGGAAGTGTTGGAGATTGGGTAGTTGATAACGGAGGCAGCTTCACCGTAGTAGCTGTCAACCGCAACGTCGCGGTAGACCGCGAGGATGGTGGCAAGGCCGCGGCGCAGGTTTTTGGAGGCTTCAGAGCCGGGTTCGCCCGCAACGTTCACGGTCGCGGCGTTGATACCAGCGTAACCGTAGCCCAGGTTGTCAACCTTGCTGGTTGTGATGATATCACCAGTGATTTCGCCGTTGGAGTTATAAGAAGCAACTTCTTCAAAGCGGGCGCGGGAACCGGTTAGTTCACCAGCGTCGGCAGTGCCGGTCTGGATGGCAGAAGCAACTTCAGCGGAGACAGTTTCCTTGAATTGAATTTCAGCGATCTTCGGGCAGCCGCGGTAATAGTACTCGTTCGCTTCAAAGTAGACAACCTTGTTGTCGTATTTGACAAACTTGTAGGGGCCGGCGCCCATGGGGGTCGCGGTCAAGCTCTCCTGTTTGGAGAGGTCGCCGAAATCGAAACCGAACTTATTATTCTCATAGTCGTATTTGGCAACATCACCGTAGTAATGCAGGGGGGAAACCTGAATACCAAGAATGCTGTAGACAGCCGGGGCTTCGAAACCATTGGTGGTCACTTCCACAGTGTAGTCGTCAATCTTCTTGATACCGGAAATGTTCGGGACGCCTTCGCCGCCCATGCTCTCATCCTTGGGGCCCCAGAAACCGACAAATGCGGTCTTGGCATTACCAAGAACATCGGTGCCAGCAACGGACTCGTAGGGGAAGGCTGCGGCAACATCATTGCCGTAGGCAGCCATGAGTTCTGTGTAGTAGTCGTCCATGGTCGGGAAGCTGGTTTCCAGGTCCCATTCGGTTCCAGTACCAGCGCCAACGAAAACCACGGGGCCAGCGCAATCGGCGGGGGCTACCGGTTCGGCGCCTTCAGCAACTTCGTCGGTGCACTTGAGGGAGCCGAAGCCCCACATGCGCATGGCGTAAGCCACATCAGCGCCGGCGGTCTTGATTTCCTCAGCGGTTTTGCCGTTGAAGTATTCAGTGGTAACGTCATCGGTGCCGTAGCTAGCCCAAACTTCGTCATAAATACCCTGAATTTCAGCCTTGATGGCTTCGATCAGTTTCGGCCAGACATCAGCATGCTGTTCTTCAGTCCATGCGTCGGTAGCAGCCCAGACATGGTCGGGGCCGGCGGCATAGGCTTCGTCAAACAGAGCCAGGTACTTGTCATAGACTTCGCTGGTGGTCTGGGTCTGATAGTCCTTCAGGCCAACAATGGGGTAGGAGCCCAGGGTGGTTGAGCCAACATAAGAAGGATCCAGGAAGGTGTAATAGCTGAAGATGAGGTCATCGGCGGTCACGGGGGTGCCGTCGGAGAATTTCATCCCCACGCGCAGGCGGGCGGTGTACTTGGTGGTATCGGTGGCTTCATCGTATTCCACTTTTACGTCCGCGGGGCCCTTGTACAGGTAATCAACGCCGTTGTAAGGAACTGTTTCGCCTTCAATTGCGTTGAAGATGATACCGCCCTGGCGGTCGGTGGTCAGCAGGGAGATTTGGGTCATCGCTGCGACATCGGCGTCATAGGCTGTATCGGAATAGAACGGGCTGAATTTTTGAGAGAATTCGCTGTATGCAACCACGAGGGGGGTCGTAATCGTGGGGGCGGTGGGTAAATTCTCACCGAAAGGCTGTTCTTCAAAAACAACAGCGGTCTCTTCCGGAGTAGCAACTTCGGTTGGTGCTTCCGTCGCTGCTTCGGTGGGTTCTGCCGGGACTTCGGTGGCGGCTGGTTCTGGCGCGCAAGCGGCGATCGCCACACCAAGCATCACGAATACCAACAGATACGAAAGGAATTTTGTGAATTTGGTCATTTCTTTCTCCTATTTTCTCCTAGTTTGAATAGAGGTCCTTCGAATTATAGTGTGTTTAAAAATTTCCGTCAATGCAGTCGACGGTATTTTCATATCAAATGCCAATATTATTCTTCAGATTTCACGGGAATCGCGCGGGTTTTAAGCCACAGGAGCAGATTAACGCCGCCTGTCAAGACGGCGAGCGCCAGGAATATCAGCTCCCTGCCAAGTTCAGGTCCCGAATTGAAGAAAATCAGGTAGATCAGCTCAGCCAGGATCACCATGCTGGTAAAAACAAGCAGCGCAGCGCCTGACCTTTTCATGCGCCTAATGGTGAGCTCAGCCTGGTCGCGCCGCAGATGCGCGGTCTCGCGCGGCAGCCGCAGGGCGCCAGCGCTCAGGTAAACCAGCGGGAAAAAGCACAGTACGTACGGAACCGCGATATATATCTGGTACATTCCGCGGTTCGCGACGAAACCCGCGCCAATCTGCAGGCAAATCATCACAAGGGTCAGCGCCAAGGCAAGCGTCCGGAAGCGCTTGTAGTCAATGCTGTCCACCACAAAGCTGAAGTAACCGCCTTTATATTCCACGCCTCTTTTCTCACGGCCATTTTCATCGACTGTGGTCACGAGCTCAAAATCTTTGGTAAATCGTCTCACTTGCACTCCATTATTTGCCTACCAAAACGTGTAATTATTCCGCATTCAGGCTTTCAAGCTGGCTCCAGGGCAAATTTTCCTCCTGCGCCAGGCCGGGGCGGCTTGCCCACAGGCTGAGGTGCGGCAGCAGCGCGGCTGCCGGGTAGGCGGGCGCCAGCCCATCGCCCTGCTCTATATCCGCGCAGGCCGCCTCAAAAGCCGGGTCGGAAAAACCCGCCAGATTGGTGCCCACCCAGAAGTTCGCCTCGGAGGGTACTGCTTTGCCGCGATACAGGGCGCAGAGCGGCTCGTTTACCTGCTGCCAGGAGACAAGCGCCAGGTCAAACTTGCGCCCGAACAGGACGCCTTCCGGACCAGGCTTGTAAAGCTGCGCGAGCGACAACACCTGCCATTCCACCCCCACGCCGCAGGCGCCCAGTTTCTGCACAATCAAGGCGGCAGCTTTTTGGTGCAGCCATCTCTGACTGGTGGTGAGCCTGAGGCTGAGTGGGGTGCCCTCGCTCACGCCCGGCACGCCTTGCGCGCTACGCGGCGTGCTCGGGTCCGCGTCCAGGTCTTTCCAGCCAACCTCGTCCAACAGCGCGGCGGGGTCCGCGGACAGGGCGGGCAGCTGCAGACGCGTCAGGTCGCTGCCCTCGGGCAGCCAGTCCGCCAGCACCTGTCCCGCCAGACTTTGCGGGTCCAGGCAGGCCAGCAGGGCCGTGCGCGTGCGCGCGTCGGAGAAGAAATCCGGGCGGTCGTCCGTCCAATAGGCATAGCCGTCGTCGTAGCTGGCAGGCTGGATGCCAAATACCAGCTGCTCCACCGGCTGCCAATCCTCCCAATGCAGGTCAGCAGAGGCAGCAAGCGCGCTAAGCTGTTCTTTGGGGAGTGCTTCCAGGTAATAAGACTTGTCAAGCACGTCGCAGCTGCCGTCGGCGAGCTTAGCAAGCGCTTCTTCGCGCTCGGGGATGAACAGAAAACGCAGTTGGTCAAAGGCCGCCTGGTTTTCAGGCGCGCCAAAATAATGCGGGTTGCGTTCCAGTTCAAGGCTCCGGCCGCTTTCCCAACTGACCAGCCGGTAAGCGCCCCATCCCAAAGGCGCGCGCGCTGCTTGCAGGTCCTCGGCGAGTGCGGCTGGGTCCGTGCCAGCTAATTGGTGCGCGGGCAGCGGCAGCCAGAAGAACGGCGCGAGCTCGCGCGGGGAAAAGCCGGGCACGCCCAGCCAAACTGCGCTTTGTTTATCCACCGCCGTAAAGGAAATGGTGCGTTCCAGAGCCCAGGCTCCCGCGGGCAGTTCAGCCTGTTTGGCTGTCGCGTATGAAAACACCGAATCCTCGGCCGTGAGCCGCTCGCCGTCGGACCAAAGCGCATCCGACCGCAGTTGGAATTCGGCGCGGGTCTGGTCCATCTGGAATTCGCCGCTTTCCCAGGTCACTGCGCATTCGCTGCTCGTACAGCCGGCCGGGCGCACAAATATGCCTGCCTTGAAAACGCGCAGTTCGCCGTACGCGTCCACCACCATATCGCCGGGCTGCACCGCGCTCGGAACAAGGCTGACGCCGCCGTTTTCCCGGCTGGGGTACGCGCTCAGAATGGATTCAGCAAAAGTGCCGTCCGCGCTTAACTCAAACGGGCCGTCATAAAGCGCCGCGAAGATTGTATCCTTTGCGCCGCCCGCGTGCCCATCGTAGCGGTACAGGCTTGCCGGTTCCTCTGCCAGGCACACGGTCAGCACCTTCGGCGGTACGGCGGTGGGCGGCGGGGGCGCTTGGGTGGCGGGTGTTTCCGCACCGGGCTTCTCCGTGGGCTGCGCCGTTGGGGTCTGTGCGCAGCCTGCCGCCAAACTGAGCATTAAAAGCGCAAGCAAAGCTTTCCCCACAAAGCCAGCGGCAGCGCGTTTAGTCAAAGGTTTCAAAATCAATCTCCTCATCCTCAGCCTGCACCAGTTTTCCGCCAAAGCGCAGACGCAGGTAAGAATCATAGCGGCGCGGGTCAATCCGGCCTTCCTCCACTGCTTTGCGCACGGCGCAGCCGGGTTCGTGGCTGTGGGTGCAGTCGTTAAACTGACATTCCGGCACCAGCGGGGCTATCTCGCGGAAGTAAGCGTCCAGCTCCTCGCCCTGGATGTCCCACAGCGCCAGGGTGCGCAGCCCCGGCACGTCCGCCAGGTAACCGCCGGCGTCCAACGGAAAAAGCTGCTTGACCTGGGTAGTGTGCATGCCCTTGCCGGTCAGGCCGCGGCTGACGGCGCCCACTTCCTGAGCGAGCCCGGGCTGGACGCTGTTTAGCAGGCTGGTTTTGCCTACGCCAGACGGACCCGCCAGAGAATTGAGTTTGCCTTGCAGCCGGCTTTTCAGTTCGGGGATGCCCTCGCCGGTCAGGGTAGATGTGTAAATCAGGTCGTAGCCGATGCGGCGGTAGACCTCAAAAAGCGCTTGGGCATGTTCTCTTGTCACCAGGTCGAGCTTGTTGGCGACAATCACCGCCGGGATTTGCTGTTTCTCCGCCACGACCAGAAAGCGGTCGAGCATGCGCAGGCTTGGGTCTGGTTGCGCGCAGGCAAACACAAACAGCACCTGGTCGGGGTTTGCCAGCAGGATTTGCTGATACTCGTAATTCACGCCGGAAAGCTGACGCGAGAGCACGGATTTACGCGGGAGGACCTGCGCGATGCTGCCGCTGCCGTCCTCGTGGATTTCAATCAGCGCCTGGTCGCCAACCGCCACCAGATCCCCTTCCGCGCGCCCACGGCGCAGCCTGCCGCGCACGCGGCAGAGCACATCGCCCTGCGCGGTACGCACGGTCATATAGCCAGCCAGGGAGCGTATCACCAAGCCTTGCAGGAGATTCTGGTTGTTTTTATCAGGGGTCCGCTCAGACGCCATAAGCTTTTTTAGGGTTCCGGGGTTTCGGTAGCAACGATATAAGGCGATTCTTCCCAGGGCATGGTGCCGCCGGCATTGTTGTAGTTGGAAAAGTACAGCTGCACAACCCTGCGGAAAAGCGGAGCCGCCATATCCGAACCCTCGCCGGCGTTTTCAAGGATAATCGCGACCGCGATATCCGGACGGTTGGGGTCGTTGTTAAAGGTGTAGCCCGCAAACCAGGCGTGCGAGTCGCCGGCCGGGTTTTCAGCGGTGCCAGTCTTCCCAGCAATATTGACGCTGAGCCCGCGGAACTGATAGGTTGCGGTTCCGCGCGTGTCGCGCACCACCATGACCATGGCTTCCTGGATTGCCTTCAGGTTCTCCGGGGTCACCGGTAGTTGGCCGTTGACCACCGGTTCAAATTCATAAACCGGGTCGGTGCCGTCCACCGGCACAATCTTTTCCACAACTGTTGGCTTGTAAAGTGTTCCGCCGTTGCCGACCGCAGCTACAAACATAGCTACCTGCAAAGGACTGACCTGCAGCGTGCCCTGCCCGATTGACAACTGCACGTTAGCCGACACAGAATCTGGCTGCTCCAACCTGCCCTCGAAATCCGGGATTTCGATGCCGGTTTTCTTGCCCAGCCCAAAACCAGACGCGATGTCCGCGATCGCGCTTTCGTAGCCGTCATTCCACAGCGTCAGACCGATGTGCCAGAACCACGGGTTGCAGGAGCGCATCAGGCCTTCTTTCAGGGTGAGCAGCCCGGAGGCTCCGAAGCCGCGTTCATAGGTCCAGTCATAGAGCACGGTGCCAGCCAGCTCAGTCCATTTGTCATCGCAGTAATATGGATAATCCGGGGTGAAGACGCCCGTCTCCAGCGCCGCTGCCATCGTGATGATTTTGAAAACCGACCCGAGCGGGTAAACGCCCTGGGAAGCGCGGTTGTATAAAGGAAGCTTGGGGTCTGTAAGCACGTCCCCAAGCGCGATGCTGTTATAGTTCACTGGTTCGAACAGATTCGGGTTAAAACCCGGGTTGGAAACCATGGAGAGCACTTTGCCGGTATCGCGTTCCAACACCACAATCGCGCCCAGGTTGTTGCCCAATGAACGCTGCAGGTAGTACTGCAAGGTGCTGTCGATGGTTGTGTAAATCGACGCGGCCGGCTTCGGCGATGCCGAGGCAAGTTTGGTCAGCACCTGTCCTTGCGGATCCTTGACGTACAGCGAAGCGCCGTGCGTGCCCGCCAGGTATTGTTCACCCCAGGCTTCCAGGCCGCTTGCGCCAATTTTTTCATCCCCGCGGTATCCCAGCCGTTGATATTCCTCGAGCTGTTCCGGGGAAATGGAGAGGACATACCCGATCACATGCGGCGCGATGCCGCCGTCATAGTAATAGCGTGAGCGGAAAGAGCTCAGGATTAAGCCGGGGTAATTAGAGAGCCGGTCGCTATATTTTTGCGCTGTCTCAGCAGAAACATCGCCAACAGCCACATACCAATCCGGTCCAGCATACTGGTATTTTTTGTAGATGGAGTCTGAACTGACATCCAGAATGTTGGCAAGCAGGCTGAGCATACTGGCTTCTTTTTCCGGGTCTATCTGCCCGGGGATAACCCCCAGCGCGACCGCGTCGTCCTGCGCAACCAGCGGATATCCATAAATGTCATACAGGTTTCCGCGCGCCGGGATTTCATAGGTCAGTTCCAGTTTGTTCCCCCCGGCCAGCTCCGGCAAAATCATGCTGGCATCCCATTGGACTTGCCAACTGCCCTCTTCCAGCGTCAGGTTCATAATCGTGCTGCGTTCAATCGTACCCAGTAGTGTGGTGGTATAGCTGACATCATAGGCTACCTGTGCCGTGGAAGGTCTTACCATACTGGAAAGAATGCTGTAATTCATCGCCTGCATCGTCATGGCGACGGCCGCGCTTTTGTGCTCTTTTGTAAAGTCTTCCAGAGTAAGCGCGTCGCGGGTCAGCTTGCTCAGACGGGCGTACATCCCCTCATAATCTTCGGACTTCCATAATTCCAAGTAGTCTTTGGCTTCGCTTTCCACGTCTGGCGCTTGGGTGAGCGCGAGCACAGGCGTAGGCAGTCCGGATTCCGCTGTGGCCGTAGGCGTACCGGCTGCAGGCAACTTCGCGCAGGCGCCAAGCAAGAGCGTAAAGACCAGAAACAGCATTAAGATTCTTTTCATTTTCATTTCAGACCAGGTCCCGATTGTCCGCATCGCAGCGGGCGAGGATATCGGGGAATACCTCGCATTGAATTCCCAGGTGCTGCTGGCACAGCGCGGGAATATCCGCGTCTATGCGCAAGCCCGCCTGATGGAGCAGGCAAAGTAAGTGGCACAAAGGCAAGCCCATCACGTTCGCGTAACAGCCATCCACCCCTTCAACCGGATGAAAGCCTTTATGCTGAATGGCATAGCCTCCGGCCTTGTCCTGATAGTCTCCGCTGGCAACATAAGCGTCTACCTCTGCTTGCGTATAAAGCCGCATGCTAACACTTGTCTGGCAGCAGTCCGCCAGCGCCTGTCCATTATTGCGCAAATAGAGCGCGGTGTACACGCGGTGGTCCTTACCGCGCAGGTCCGCAAGCATCTCTGCCGCCTCGCGCGCGTCGGACGGTTTGCCCATCACGCTGCCGTTATAAGCCACGATTGTATCCGCGGAAAGCACCAGCGCGTCCGCCTGGACAGCTTCATTTTTTTCCTTTGCCAGCCTCTGCACATACACTGTCGGGTCTTCTCCGACGAGAATGCTTTCGTCAATATCAGCAGATTGACAGGTAAACGGAAGCCCAAACAGACCCAGCAGTTCTCTGCGTCGGGGGGATGCTGACGCCAGAACTAATTTCAATTCTTCCATATCGAAGAGGATTCTAACATAGATGCCCAAGGCGTATTGCGGGCGTTCACTCTGCGCAGCCGGCTGATACTAACAGCAGCGCGCAGGGTCTAGTCCGCGTGCCGGATGGTATACGCGTCAAAGTCGTGCGCCAGTTTCGTGTTAGGGAAAATTGCGTTGGCTTCCGCCAGAATAGCATCATCGCTGTAGCGGCGGGAGACGTGCGTAAGAATTAACTGTCCCACCCCGGCCTGTTTTGCCAACTCCGCCACGGTTCCGGCGGTGGTATGACCGAATTCCTGTGCCATTTTGGATTCTTCCTGCAGATACGTCGCTTCAATCACAAGCGCGTCCGCGCCGCGGATGTGCTCCAAAAGCCGTTCCGGTTTGCCAACATCCCCAACAACAACCAGACAGGTACCAGCCTTTTCTTCGCCCAGCACCTGGTCGGGTTCAATACGTCTCCCATCAGGCAGTGTGATTGCCTTGCCGGCTACCAGATCCTTGCGCCAGGGTCCCGGTGCAATTCCAAGTGCTTCAGCTTTTTCCGGCAGGAAAGGCCTGCGGGGAAATTCTTCAAAACGGTAACCCAGGGAAGAGGAACCGCGGTGTTCCACCTGAAAGGCATGCACCGCGAAGTCCTCGGTTTCAATAATCAAACCAGGTTTGATATCTAACAGCCGGATGGGCATAGGTGTTTGCGCCCCGCGCAGCACCACGCCGTTGATCAGGTCATCCACGCGTTCCATTGTGTGCCGGCTGCCGTAGATGTTGATTTCCTCGATCGCTTCCCAACGCATGAAAGTGGAAATCAGCCCCGCCAGACCCAGAATGTGATCAAGATGCCCGTGCGTGAGCAGGATGTGATTCAGGCGTTTAAACCCGATCCCGGATTTGAGAATTTGGCGCTGGGTGCCCTCTCCGCAGTCAATCATGAAGCGGTGCTCGCCGTGCTTGACAACCAACGAAGAAAGCCCTCTTTTAATGGAGGGCGCGGAAGCAGAGGTGCCGAGAAAAACAAGCTCAAACAAGGTTAAAAGTGGTCTCCGTCAGGAACTAACTTACTTGCCGCCGCCTGAGACCTGCCTCAGCAGCCCCAACGCCCCCAAACCAACTTGCAGCGCCTGGGAGGCAGTCACCGGAGAGCTCTTCCCGGCAGCTTCCGACTGCTTGATCAGAATACGGGCTGCCTCGTAGCCCAACAAAGCGCCTAAGGCTGTGCCAACAATGATGGTTATCGTTTTTATCGAGGTTTTCATCTGACTTTTCCTTTTGTAAAGCGCGAACGCAGCCTGGCTGACAGAAATTGCAACTCGGCTGACTTCTGCCCGATGGTCATGAGCGGCTTGAGCAGCGCCCGGCTGCCGCTTTGGGCTCTCGCGTTGATGGAACGAAATACCTTCAGCGCTTCTCCGCCAGCGCCGGGCAGCCACGCTGAAGCCTTGCCAGCGCCCGTTATCAGGGCAACCAACACCAGCAGAAAGACCAGAGAAAGCAGCATAAGCGGGAGCGCGATTGCCACCAGTGCCGCTGCCGCCAGGCTTTGCGTGCTGCTGCCCAGCTCCGTGGAATAAAGCAGGAGGAAAGTAAACCCCACAGTGAGCAAAACACAAACCAAAATCAGGGGAAGCAGGATTTGCCAGAAGCGTTCCCGCGCATGGATTTGTTCCGGCGTTCTTGGAATTGGGGCGGAAAAATTGGTTTCATTCATGGGGATATTGTAGCATGAGAACGTCCAGAATACTACGCGCTATGAGGGAGTATAAAAGGTAAAAATTGCTTTAATAAAAATAATGTATAATCCTATTCATAAAACATGAATTGC
>ERZ1645192.2700-NODE-2700-length-14623-cov-4.799149_pt1 | contig 14623 bp, 11 predicted proteins | sample MGYA00575354_ERZ1645192 | MGnify/ENA primary metagenome ERZ1645192 (study PRJEB40844, sample SAMN11349763) | freshwater sediment metagenome | isolation source: river sediment | host: Sediment | place: India: Faizupur Khadar , New Delhi | collected 2017-02-21 ... | reverse complement strand
ACTAGCAAAAAAGAAAAATGTAATCTATTATTAATAGGAGCAGCAAACCCTACAATTAATAAAAATGCGTTAGGTGGAAAAGTAAAAAATATAATTGAGCAAGTTAAATGCAGTGTTGGCGTTTTTATTGATAAAGATTTTAAGGAACTTAATAAAATTATTATTATTTCGGATTATGTTCTTTTTGAAAAAATGAATAGCTTATGTAATATTTTACTCCAAAATTCAAATTGTTCTATTACATATGTTATTCCTACCGCAATAAATAATAATTCATCATATATTAAAAATGATAGAATTCAATACATTCCCGAGTCTTTAATAGAAAAAAACAAACTGAACGAATTTGATTTGCTTTTAACAAATATCAACTATTTTGAACAATCCACTTTTGCCAATAAAGATTTTTTTAATTTTTCTCCTTCATTACTTCTCTTTCAATTTAAAGGACATACTTTTTAAAAATTACTCATTATGTATACATATGAAAATCTTCACCATTTTATAAAAAATATATTTTGTAAAATAGGCTGCTCCCCTGTGGATGCTGAAACTGTTGCGGAAGTATTACTTTCGGCAGAATTAAGAGGCATTGAATCTCACGGCATGCTAAGAATATCTGATTATTATAATTTATGGAAAGCTAAAAGAATAAATGCCACTCCTGTAATTACCATTGTTCATGAAACGCCTAGTACAGCCGTTATAGATGGAGATTCAGGACTAGGCATGGTTGTAGGTAAAAAAGCGATGCTGCTGGCTATAGAAAAAGCTAAAACAGTAGGAACTGGATGGGTTTCTGTTTCTAACTCCAATCATTTCGGAATTGCAGGTTATTTTTCAATGATGGCTTTAAAAGAAGATATGATCGGGATTTCCATGACTAATGCCAACCCTTTAGTTGCTCCTACCTTTTCTACTGACCGATTACTTGGCACAAACCCTATTGCAGTTGCTATTCCGGCAGGAAATCAACCTGCTTATGTAGCTGATTTTGCAACTACGCCTATTGCCCGTGGGAAGCTCGATTTAATGCATAAAAAAAATAAAAAAGCGCCCTTGGGTTATGTTCAAGATAAAGATGGGAATCCAAGTGAAGATCCAAATATTCTTACACAGGGTGGGGCTATTCTTCCCTTGGGTGGTGATTACGAACATGGTAGTCATAAAGGGTATTGTTTAGGTTCTATTGTTGATATTTTTTCAGCGGTATTATCCGGTGCGGGTTACGGTCCGTGGGTTCCGCCTTCGGTTGCATATTTACCAGTAAAAGAAAAAAACGATGTAAAAGGAACAGGGCATTTCTTTGGAGCTATGCGTATAGATGCATTTCGGACGGCAACGGAATTTAAAAAAACAATGGATGAATGGATTCTTACATTTAGAAATGCTAAACCGGCTAAAGGACAAGAAAAAGTTTTAGTTCCTGGAGATATTGAAAGAGATAATGAAGAAAGAAGAAAGAAAGAAGGAATCCCAATAATGCCTTTACTTGTTGAAAAAGTTAACCAAATTGCCACAGAACTCGGTATTGAAAATATTAAATAACTTTTTCCGTATCTAAATTTAAAATATCCGTTAGACTATTTTAAATTTACAATTGGTATAACTACTTGTCGAAATTGGGTTTAGGGATATAATTCATTCTGTTTAAAATAGACGCTCTATATCGAGCAGTATAAGCAGATGGATTTAAAACACTAAATTTATTTGGATTTGGAAGTACCGAAATTAAAGATGCTGCTTCATACTTTGTTAATACGGATGCCGATTTTTTAAAATATTTTTGAGAAGCCGCTTCTACTCCAAAAATTCCGTTCCCTAATTCAACTACATTTAAATATTCTTCCATTATTCGTTCCTTTCCCCATATTATTTCAATTAATATGGTAAACCATGCCTCTAGTCCCTTTCTTAAATAACTACGTTTAGGCCATAAAAAAACATTCTTAGCGGTTTGCTGACTTACGGTACTTCCCCCTTTAATTTTTTTTGTATTTTTTTTATTCGAATTATATGCTTTTCTCATCGCATCAAAGTCAAATCCATTGTGTTCGAGAAACATATCATCCTCTGCAGCTAAAACCGCTTGAAATAAATAAGGAGACATTTTATCTATAGAAACCCATTTATGTTTTATTTGAACTGTTTGATTATTTTTCATCATTTCATTAGAACGAATAAACATAAGCGGAGTAACTGGGAGAGAAACAAATTTATATACGGTTACTGTTAAAACACTTAGCAAGATAAATGCAAAAATTAAATACAAAACGTATTTAAATAGTCTTTTTATTTTACTTCCTTTCGCCATAATTATATTTTCGTTTGCGAAATTAACAGAAAACTACTTATTAAAAAAATCATTCATTTAAACATGACAGAAAATTTTTAGTATTTTTGGCTTTCCTAATAGCAACAGAAAAGAAAAATACATGATAAAATCGTATACATTCCGAATTTTTACTTTACGATTTCTATTCTCCCTTGTTTTTGTTAGTATTTTAATTCATTCTGCCGATTTGTATGCCCGTGCCGGAGGAGGTGGTGGTGGTGATTATGGCGGTGGAGACGGAGATGCCGGCGATTTAATTGGGATTATTATATATATTTTAATGATGCTCCCCTTCCCTTGGAATATTATTACTATTGGAGTTATTCTCTTTTTTGTTTATTGGGGAAATAAAAAAGCAAAACAACAAACTGTATTAAATCAACTCCCTACTTATCAAATTACCGACAGACAAAAAACCGTTGAGAAATATGTAATGGAAAATCCGACTTTTGATTTAGATGAGTTTAAATCGAAAGTTAGACGCGCCTTTATACAGATACAAGAAGCATGGATGCTGAAAGACATGAAAAATGTTAGAAAATATATCAGCGATGGGATGTATCAACGAATGAATATTCAATTTAAAATGATGAATATTTTAGAACAAAAAAATATTATTGAAAATCTTCTTGTTAAAAATATTGTAATCGATAAAATTGAACACGATGGGAAATTTGATATTATTCATGTTGCCATACACGCTTCCATTGTAGATCGTTTTATAAGTTCAAAATATCCCCATTTAAGTAAAGGTGGTGCTGAAGAATTTGTAGAATATTGGTCGTTTATTAAAAAAAGAGGAATTACAGAAAAAAATTTATATAACACACAAAATTGTCCTAAATGTGGTGCAGAACTACCTCATAATGCCGGGGATGTTAGTCAATGTAGCTTTTGCAAAACATATACGAACTTAGGCGATTACGACTGGATTCTTTCGGAAATAACACAGGCAGAAGATTATATAAATACCTCAGCTAAAACATCAAAAGAATCGAGCTTATCAACAAAAATTAATTCATTAATTCAATCGGATGAAACTTTTTCTATTCAAAATATTGAAGATAAAGCCAGCAACGGTTATCTTCAGATAATTACTTCGAAAGTTTTAAAAGACGCTTCTATTATGCGAAGATTTGTAAGTAATACCTTATATGAAAAGCTTCAGTATTTTGAGCCGGAGAACATGGTTTTTAATAGAATTTTCCTGAATGATGTAACACTCATAGGTGCCTACCAAAATGAAAACCAAAATACACTTGCAGTTGCTATAAAATCATCGTACCAACGCGTATTACTCGAAAATGAAAGAGCCGTATTAATAGACCCTGTTATGCTTACACTTACGGAAATAGTGTTAATGAGTCGCGATATACAAGCACAAAACGCAAAAGGTTCTTTATACGCACATGTTTGTCCGGTTTGTGCAGGCCCTTTGAAAGACACAAGCGATATTCATTGTCAGTATTGTGGTTCTGAACTAAATAGCACCAAAAACGAATGGATAATAACTGCCGTTTTTAATGTTTCTGAATATAGAAATTATCAAAACCAATATCAGGATAATATTGTTGCAGGAATAGATATTGGCAAATTAGATAATTTATATGATGTAAGAGATTATGCATTTAATAATGTACTAGTAGTATTAGCAGCCGACCGAAATTTTGAAATGCAGGAAATGGAAATGGCCCAGAAGCTTGCAAAAAAATGGGGTTATCAAACAGAACGAATTCAGCCTATGTTTGAAATGGCTAAAAATAAAAGTTTAGTTATTCGAATGCCGGAAGATATGAAAAAGCGAACTAAAATATTTAAGTTAATGAATAAAGCTGCTGCTATTGACGGGATGGTTTCTGATGAAGAAAAAGATTTACTTGAAAGCGTGAAACAACAATACAGGATTGATGAAGTGTAACGCTTTTCTCTGTTGAATGTATACCGACAGAAAAAAGGTTTGCAAAAATATTTTTTGTTTTCTGTACGTTATAACTTGTTCTAAACAGTTTTGCTTTTGTAAACCTGATAAGAACGAGTATAATACTAATTTTTATTTATTCTTTACTTTCATAAATAGCAGGTGAGCCATTGGAAATTGTGCTCCACCTTGTGTATATCGAAGTCCTGAATCGCTATTACCATCTGAATTTATTGGAGCAAACCATATCTCAACCTTCTTTTGACCCAAAGGGTCATTACTGAATATTTTTCCTATTGAACCACATTTAATGATATATACAGGACTAACAACCTTAGCCCAGGGCAAACCATAATTTTTTTCTAACCTGGCATTTTTAAATTCGGCTAAACCAATTTGACCGCTAACAGTTTTATCAGCATTGATTTTTATTTTAACAATAGCAAATTCTGAAGTGAAGCGAAATGGTTCTGATTTTTCTTTGGTACGAACCGTGATCATTATATTATTTGTTTCTCATTCTCCAATGTATTCCGAAGGGACAATCCACTTATTACAACTGTACAAAAATAAAAAAATAACTAAAAGGAAACATTTACAAACTTTGAACAAACCTAAATTGCAAAATAGATTTTTCATAATCTTTTCTTTTTATTAATTAATGTTTCATTGCATTCTTAAATGCAAATCAAAGAGAATGCATTGCCGATGAGCCTTCTGCTCAATCGCTTCAAGTTGTCATAATATTTTCAGGCGATACTAATATAATTACCTTCATTAGATTTAATTTTTCTTATACAAGCCATAAATCTCATGTCCTATATTTAACTCCGGGTCTATCCTGATTATTGAAAAGTGCTGATACATACTATAAATATAAGTGAGCCATTTTGCTTTGTTTTGAATATACCATTTATCTAATATTTTTTCCTTTACAAATTCACCATTTGGAATTTCCACTATCTTTTTCCTGATAAAAAAATCCGAATTCTTCCTTGTAGAAACAGGGCTCATCAGTTTCTTGTTCTTTTTCCATCCTCGTCCCCTCATGGTCGTTTTTATTTTATATGTATAATAATCAAGAGGAGTGAACCCTTCCCGGTTTAATAATTTTTTGAGTCCTTTCCCATCAAAATAATTCACATGATTGATCAGGAGTTCCGATGCCGAATGGGTCAATATAGAAGTTAAATAATGTTTCCATACATCTTCATGCCCATTGGGTGTGATAAAATGAAAATAACCATTGGGACTCAAATAACGATTTACATTTTTTAAAACATTCGTTATGTTCGCAACATGTTCAATAATATCACGTGCAATCACCAAATCAAATTTTTCAACATATTCAGCAAGAAAATTTTCAGGAGTTTGATGTATTATTTTATAATGATGATGTTCCTGGTTAAAATTAATAATTTCCATATTAATGTCCATTACAGTTATTTCGATTTTTGGAAAAACAAATTTTAATCCTTCAGCGAAATAACCAGAACCAGGGCCTAATTCCAAAACGGAACGGGGAAATATTTTTTTCTTTTTAATGAATATCCAAAAACTACTCCCCTCCTGAAATTTCGAACACAGTTTATGATCTGTTCCTTATTACTCGTTCTCAATGATTCCTCAATATAATATGCATAACATCCTTTTGAAGTTTCGGAATCAGTCAACATGGGGGTCAAGTTGTATATGATTGCATTTGGAGCATTTAATAAGTCTGGAAGTTTTAATGTCCCAATAATCTATGGCAGCAACCAATACTCCCTTATTTTCATTACAAACTCTGCAACTCTCATCTCTCTCAATAAGTTTTCCTTCGATTACTGCAGGTATTTTCCTTAATATATTTTTCATTTTAATTTTAAAAATTAAAACAAACGTATGTGCTGCTCTATTCAAGCAGCTCCATTAACCATAAATTTCAGTTATTTATTTGCCTCTACTTTAAATTCTATTTCAAATATAGAAATTTATTCCCCTTTATAAGCAATAAATATTTTACTTGCAAAAAGCAAAGATGTTTAGATCCAGTAATACCTGCCTGGACGGCAAGGCAGGCTGAGCGAATGAGTTTCGGAATGTTCGCAATCTCATTCACTGAAGAATAATTTTGATTATCCAACCCCGAATTCGTTGCGGCGAACGAATGATGAAGTTTTATTGGGGCATTGGAATTTCGATGTTCACAATAAATTTTCTTATTTATTATTGACCATCTGCAAATACGAAGTTAAATAAATTTTATATTCAATGAATTGTTCAGTATATTCATTCCTGCACTGCCGTAATAGTGATTCGGATTCCAGGACTTCGGAAAGGGTTGACATACCTGCACGATAGTAATCCGTTGCCACTTTCAGGTTTTGAGAAGCTACCTTCATGGCTTGTTCCGAAAGAATAATTTGATTGTATGATTGTTCACATTCATTCCATGCTTTCTGCATTTGCAGTAAAAGTTTTTCATTGATATCTTTCCTGTTGTTCTCAGCAATTTGTTGTTGTATCTTCTGTTTTTTTATATTGTGGCTTGCTTCCCACCACCCGGAAACAGGAATGGTAACCGTTGAAAAAATTATTCCGTTCGTATTATTCTTTTCCATCAGGTTATTGTATAGATACCCTGCGCCAATAGCCACTTGCGGCATGGTTTCACCTACCAGCATCTGCTTTTTGATCTGTTCTGACTGCACTTTTAAATTCAATAATTTATATTCATCACGGTTGGCAAGCGCCTGGTTATGGGCTGCCCTGTACTGATATGGCGCAGCTACTGTATCAACGAAAATAATTGAATCGGTAAGTTGAAGCTTTTCATCATACGGGATTCCGGTATACTGGCACAAAGACATTGTTGCTAAAGCAATACCATCTTCTGCTTTAAGCCTTTTAGAGCAAAGTTCATTTTGTTTCAACATTATTTTTAACAGGTCATTCTGTAATACAACACCTGATTGATATGCACCGTTAACATCTTTATATAATGTATCCAGCAGCTTTTCGGCAGTAGCAATGGTTTTTAATTTTTCTTTCAGCGATACTACCAGCCAGTAACTTACTTCTGTTTGAAGAACCACTGAATCTTCGGCAAGATTACATTTGTACTGAGCTGCTTCCATTCCTAATTTCGCCAATTGATTTCCTTTTGCGATTCTTCCTCCGGCATAAATAGGTTGCAGCGCTGTAACTCCGCCCAGCATTCCATCTTTTATCATTTGCATGTTTATAGTGGCATCAGGAATATAGGCTCCATAGTTGGAATACAGTGTTTGAATAATATCATTGATACTTTGGTTTTCAAAAGTAACATCAATGTCAACATCGTTTGCATTCATGTCAAACAACGAACTGTTCGATTTGAAAGCGCTTCCCATGGCGGTAATTGTTGGAAAGTATTTGGTATAAGCTGCTTTTTTGGTTTGTATGGCAGCTTCTAATTCCAGCCCGGCATTTTTTATTTTGGCGTTATTGATAAGCGCCATTTTCCTGCATGAATCCAGCGAGTATTGCGCTTGCAGCGGAATAACGATTGACAGAGCTATGATTGTAATTATTTGTGTTTTCATTTTTATAGATTATACTTTTTTATAAACCTGCCAATATACTACCGGCAAAATGGTTACTACCAGGACAAGTGAAAAGACCATCCCAAAACATATCACTACTCCCATGGGCAACCAAAGGGTACTTTTACCAAGGATCATGGGAATTACACCTACTGCAGCAGCTGCGGAAGTAAGAAAGATAGGACGCATTCGACGTTTCCCTGCTTCAAATGCAGCATGTTTTGCATCATATTTTTTTTCTGTCCTTAACTTTTCTGCATACTCAAACATGATAATAGCATTTCTTACTATAATGCCTATCAAACTTACAATTCCCAAAACTGAAGTAATACCAAAATCAATATCAAATATCCATATTCCAATAATAGCACCCAGCAAACTAAGCACTGTTGAAGCAATTCCCAATATAGCAATGCTGATTTTTTTAAATGCAAAAAGCAGGAAAAAGAAGATTATCAATATAGCTATACCAAGCCCTGTAATAATTTCCGGTATAAGATCCTTGTTAACTCCAACTAGTCCGCCATACGAAATTTCAACATCAGAGGGAAGTTGAGGTTTAAGTTTTTGATTTATATATTTTGAAATTTTTGCCATGCTTTTAGGTTGACTTCCCCCGTATTTCAAATCGCATGATACCGTAAGGCAATGCACACCGTTTCGTGTTACAATTTGCGAAGGTTGCCAATCGGGAGAAATAGTTGCTACTTGTCTTAATGGCACCCAAACACCGGGTATCAGGGTTGGGATCATTTCTTCTTTCAGTGATTGAAAATCGGTTTCATTACCTTTTCGCTCTCTTTTGAGTTTAACCGGAACAGCATAATCATCTTCCCATAGCGTAGTTAGTGGTATTCCACTGAAACTAGAAGCCAGGTCAACTGCTAACATAGATTTTGTAATTCCCAAACGGCTTGCTTCTAACTGATCAAGGTCAATTTTTGTACAAGGCTGATAACCGTCGAAATCGGTGTGTATCCACGATAACTCGTTATCCATCGTATGTAAATAAGCCACGAGTTTATCCGCTTCTTCACGTAGTTTCTGAATACTATCGCCGGTAAAGCGAACTTCAATAGGATTCTTCACTGCCTGGTAATCGATCTGTTTAAAACGAAGGATCGCATTTGGAAAATAATTTGAATATTTTTCGGAATAGTCCTGAAGTAATTCTTCTGTGTCTTCATTAGAATTGGTATTGACAATAAACTGCGCGTAATTTTTATCGGGTAGATTAGGTGCGTAGGTTATCATGAAACGTGGGGAACTGGTTCCTATAAATGCAGTTACTGCTTCAACACGGGAATCTTTTAATAAGATATGCTGCATACTGTCGCACACCACAGCTGTTTGATCCAATGAACTTCCTGCAGGCAGATGTATTTCCACAGCAAAACAATCCCGTTCAGCAACAGGCATCATCTGCACAGGCGTAAACATAAACATGATGACAGAAATCAAAATGACTAATAGCCCTACAGAAATAGTAACAACAGGATGCCTGAAACATTTCTTCAATAGCCATTCATAACTTCCCTGCAGTATGGAAAAAAATTTGTTTTGCGCCCTGATGACCATCGACTGTTTTGCGACAGGCTTAGCACGTTTAATAAAACGATATTCAAGAAACGGTGTCATCAGCATGGCAACAACCAATGATACCATAAGTGCAAAACCAAAAGTGTAAGGAAAATGTTTTACAAAATCATTAAGCGGACCTGTAAGTGTGAACAGGAACGGGAAGAAGGCTGCACTCATTGCAAGTGTTGCAATCAACAAAGGTTGAAAATAATCCTTTGCACTTTTTACAGCCGAATGCCAACGCGATAATCCATGTTCAAGGTTGTCAATGTATCCATCAATAACCACAATGGAGTTGTCAACGATCATACCCAGCACAACAATAAGCGCTGCCAGCGTTACTGTGTTCAGCTCCATTCCACAAGCATACATAAATGCCCATGTGATTGCAATAGTTATCGGAATGCCTGATGCTGCTACCAATGCGGAACGTACAGGAAACAACATTAGCATGACAGCAATTACAACCAGTATGGCAAATATTAGATCGCGCATGAATGAACTTACTGAACTGCTTACTACTTTAGGCAAGTCGGTAATACGATATAATGTTACACTTTGCGGAAGTGTTTTTTGAAAATCCTGCAATACCGTTTCCACATTCTTTCCAAACTTCACAATATTATTCCCCGACTGCATTTCAACAGATAATACTAATGCTTCTTCTCCATCTTTATTGATATAACTGACCGGCTTTTCGTATTCTCTTTCAATACGGGCAATATCTTTCAACCTGATCACATTTCCATCAGGGTCGGTATAAATGATCTGTTCGGCAATTTCTTTTTCAGAAGTAAACGGGGTATTAATATGAATAGGAACATTCATATCGCAGTTATCGATAGTTCCGCCCATGCTTAAAAAACCCTGTGTGTATAAATTCAGCATCAATGTTTTTGAGCTGATGCCATAGGTTGCTAATTTCTCCTGCTCTATATAAACAGAAATCTCTTCGTTCCTTTTACCAAAAACTTTTATATTTCCTACAGCTTTTACTGTTCTCAATTTATCGCACAGCTTATCCATATAAGTTTCCAGTTCCCGGTAGCTTTTGTCTTTCGACTCCATAGTTATTAATAGTGATGATGTGTTTCCGAAATCATCATTCACAACTATAGCCAGTACGCCGGAAGGTAACTGGATTTTAAAATCCTTTAACCCGTGTTTTATTTTTGACCATACTTCATCTTTATTATGTACACTTTTACTTAGCTCAACAAATATGTATACAATCCCATCCCTTGAATATGAGTAGGTATTTTTTTTGTCAACTTCCTGGTATGTGAATAAAAAATTCTCTAATGGTTTGGTTAATTGTTTTTCCACTTCTTCGGGTGTTGCTCCCGGGTAAACAGCTGCCACAACACCCTGCCGTATGGTAAAATCAGGGAATTCCTGTTTGTTCATTTCAATCAACCCATATATTCCGAAGCCAACAAATAACGCTACAATCAACCACACAATCTTGTAGTGTTTCATCATTGAATCTATTATGCCTTTATTAATTTTTTTCATTTTGTTCCGGTTTCATTGTAATGCTTATCATTTTTTATACTGGGCTAATGTGTTTCATAATTTTCGCAAACTCATTCTGCAGAAGTATAATTTAATTTTTTCTGATTTTGAATTCATCAGTATTTTAATAAACTTCCTTCACTTACTTTCTGGTATCCTTCAACAATTACGGTATCACCTTGTTTCAGCCCCGATTGAATTATTACATTTTTATTGGTAAGTTCACCAATAGTAACAAAACAACGCTGAGACCTTTTGTTTTTTGCAACCCAAACATAGCGCTGACCTTCATTGGTAATTTGCACAGCATTTACCGGTACCTGTATCTTTGATTCCGATGTATCAGAATATTGAATCAGCGCTTTGCAAACCATTCCCGGAAGTAAATTTTTTTCAGGATTATTTAATTTTACTTTAATATCATAACAATGCGAGAGGATATCTGCTTTAATTCCCTTCTCGGTAATTTTACCTGTGAAAGAAGCATTATTCAACGCCGATACGATAACCTGTACATTTTGCCCAATACTAATGTCAGCAATTTCATTTTCAGGAATACTTACCTTAACGCATAGCTCACTAATATCAACCAACTTGGCTACCGACTCATAAGGAATAACATTCATGCCCTGTTCAATATCCAGCGAACTTATCACACCGGAAATAGGAGCATACATTTTACAATCCTGCAAATTCTTTTTAGCAATTTCAGCTAACGATTTTGCTTCAGTAAATGCAGTCTGAACTTCAACCCACTTTAATTCCGACAGGCTTCTGTTTTTATAAAGTTGTTCTGAACGGGTATACCCGTCTTGCGCTTTGTCAAATGTTGCTTTTGCAACGTTGTATGCATTTTGCGCGGTTGTTTCATTTAAATCTGCGATCAATTGCCCTTTGCTTACCCTGTCGCCTTCCTTTATATAAACATGCTGAACATTCCCTGAAGTCTCAAAACTTAGCGGTGTTGCAAAAGACTCTTCAATAACTCCGACATAATTATGCTCGGTACCTGTTGATGCCGGTTCCATTAACTGTATTTTTACAGGTATTGCATTAGGCTCCGAAGTTTGCTTTTTATTTGTGCAGCCATTAATTATTATGGCAATTACAATAATTGCTGTTGCTGTTTTTATTTTTATCATAATTTCCCTTTTTAAAATTGGAAAGCGAATTCGTGTGTATTGTGTTTTATATTGTTTTCTAGTTGCTTTGATTTTCTTATCATTTTATCAGTCTTCATTTCTGTCTGCTACGGTCAATACATTATCCCCATATATTGTTCCCATGGTGTTCAATGAATCGGAATTAATATATGTTCCCTGATAAACCTCATTGATAATAATCGTGTTTTTATTATATATTTTTCCTGTTGCCTTACTTGTTATGATTCCTGTACCATAAGAGCCTGAAGTACCAAGCATAATTATTTCCGTAAAAGTTGTCGGGTCAAAATCAATTTCATCATCATTGATAGTAGCGTTATAAGTTGATACATTTCCTTCCAATGATGTTTTTACAATCTGAACTTTATCATCTTCACCTATATCAATTATATCAAGCTGTCCGGTATGATTGATCAAGCTCACAGGAATGTTCATCCCATTTATTTTTACAACAACATTCCCTGAAGTTTTGTAAGTATAATCCCCTTCAAAAACTTTTACGCCCTCTTTTTTGCATGATACTAAAAGCAGGCATGCAAGCATCAGTGGAGCCACCATTTTAATTGTATTTTTTTTCATATTTACAGATTTCATATTTCAACTATTTTTTTTCATTAACTGATTTGTGTTATTATTTGATTTTTTTCGATTCCAAGAAAATAAAGTTGTTCCGACATTACTTCTATTAATTCTTCTTTGCCGTTTATCAGAAATTTCATCACTGCTTTCACATTGCTGTTAATTATTATTTCTAATACGGTTAGTCCTGCAATGATATTCTTGCAAACAGAGTTTGTTTCTTTTGAAATGTAAAATACTTTTAATTGTTGCGAAAAGCGGCTTTCAAGAATTTTCAGTTCATCGTTATACAACGGATGGTTCTGCATTTTAGGAATACAATAAATTAATGTCAGGAAATTATTCGTATTCTCCGATAATCTTTTTTTCAGAAGATTGAATGTTTTCTGAATACCTTTTTCATCAGTGATGAAAACTAAATGTAAATCATTATTGTTAATAAAGGAGTCAGGGCCGGCTTCGCCTGAATGAATTACTGATGATCGAATTTGTCTTTGTCTTTTCTGCTTGCCCGGTTGCATTGTATCTAATTTGAGAATACAAAATTCCGCAACCTGCGTAACAAAGCTTTTGACTTAAATCAAAAAATCATTGGTGGACGAGATAAAATAGGCAAGCATACCTGAATGAACCGATATACTTGCCATCTTTGCCATAACTTCTTAAATTAGGGCTATGAGCAAAGATAAAACAAAAAAATTAGTCGGACAGCCGATCATGAATCAAATTTTACGATTGATACCTAAGAGTAAAATATACGATATTGCAAAAGACACCCAATGCGATAGGTATTATAAAAAGATACCATTGATGAAGCATCTAACCACAATGCTTTTTGGGGTGTTAAGCCGATGCAACTCTATACGTGAAATATGCTCAGGAATGCTACTTTGCAAAGGGAAACTTTCCCACATAGGCTTAGAAAAAGCAATTGCTAAAAGTACATTGGCTGATGCAAACCGCGACAGGGACTGTGAAGTATTTGAAAGCGTGTATTACACGTTGATTCAGCTTTATTCATCTGTTTTGTCGGACAGCCGAATAATTGGATTAAGTATAAAGCGGCTCTTCGCTGTGGATTCAACCACCATAAAACTATTTAGCGATATACTCAAGGGGGTTGGCCGCAATCCCAAAAACAATGGGAAAAAGAAAGGTGGAGTGAAGGCGCATATGCTCATTGATGCAAAAGAAGGTATTGCAAAGTTTGTCAGGATCACAGCAGCCAAAGTTCATGACAGCACATTTCTGAAATTTATTGACTTGCCCAAGAACAGTTTTGTTGTTTTTGACAAAGCATATAATAAGTACAAGATGTTTGCAGAATGGACGGTTCGCAAATTATACTTCGTAACACGAATGAAAGATAATGCGGTGTATAAGGTTATCAAAGTAATACAGGAACACAATGTAAATGCCGGGGTGATAAAAGAAGAGAAAATAAAACTGGAATACAAAGATGGCAAGCAAATCAAGACAGTAAAACTGAGGCGTGTAACTTTTATTGATGATGACAATCGGCTATTTGTCTTTATTACCAATAACTTTAAAATATCGGCAGAGGAAGTGGCGCTGATTTATAAGAACCGCTGGCAAATAGAATTACTTTTTAAAAAACTAAAACAAAATTTTCAATTAAGATATTTTCTTGGGGACAGCGAAAATGCTATTAAAATCCAGATATGGGTAACGTTGATAGCTCACCTGCTTTTGAGCATTATCAAGAAGAAAGCGAATGTGAAATTTGCTTTCTCAAATATAGCAACCATTATTCGTTTGCATTTGATGAGTTATGTTGACTTGATTGAGCTCCTTAAAAAACCTACATTTGCTTGGAGAGCGGTAAATGCCGTTCCTGTTTATCAATTTAAATTGTTTTAAAATTTAGTCGGACACTAATGTCAAAAAATAAAAATAAATTATTTCCCTGCCCTTATTCTGCTTAATGTTTCTTGAGTGATTCCAA
>ERZ1645192.2698-NODE-2698-length-14631-cov-9.340628_pt1 | contig 14631 bp, 15 predicted proteins | sample MGYA00575354_ERZ1645192 | MGnify/ENA primary metagenome ERZ1645192 (study PRJEB40844, sample SAMN11349763) | freshwater sediment metagenome | isolation source: river sediment | host: Sediment | place: India: Faizupur Khadar , New Delhi | collected 2017-02-21 ... | reverse complement strand
CCCGCCTACCTTGTCTTACCTCAGCCAATCTGATTCCCGTTCTTCGCCCTGGTGGCCTTCATCTTTGCCGGCCCAGAAGCCCCGACCAGAGGGGATTGCGATCAGAATTCGCACGAGGCCGTGTTCATATTCACCTTGGCAACGGAAATGCCCCGATCAGAGGGGATTGTACTCCTGACCACCCGAAGGGAGCCATTGGGGGATCGCCGTATTGGCGCCACACCGTGATCGGGTGCATGGCGCCACGCTGCCGAAGACTCCCGGTCCCGGACCGTCCGCCCGCTGCCTGCGTCCCGGTGGTGAAAAAAGCAGGGTGATGTTACATTTGATGCGCACGGTCATCATCAGCCATGAGACAAGCCATGCGAACCACCATCACCATTGACGACAGCCTGTACGAGCAGGCGCTGGAACTGGCCGACCCGGACATCCCGAAAACAGAGATCTTCCGCGAGGCGGTCAAAACCTTTGTCCGGGTGCAGGCGGCCAAGCGGTTGGCCGCCCTGGGCGGGAGCGCGCCGGACATGGCGGACGTCCCGCGCCGCCGCCAGGAAACCGCGCCATGAGCGTGCTGGTCGACACCTCGGTCTGGGTCGACCATTTCCGGCATGGCAATCACCTGCTGGTCCGGCTGCTCGAATCGGACCGGGTGCTCATCCATCCGCTGGTGGTGGCCGGGATCGCCTGCGGTACCCCACCGGAGCCACGCGCCCACACCCTGGCCAACCTGCAGCGCCTGCAGGTGAGCCGACAGGCGACGTTGCCGGAGGTCATGGCCCTGATCGAGCGGGAACACCTCTTTGGCCAGGGCTGCGGCGTGGTGGACCTGAGTCTGCTGGCTTCCGCGCTGATCACCCCGGGCGCCCGCCTGTGGACCCTGGACAAGCGGCTGGCCGGCCTGGCGCACCGTTTCCACCTGGCCTGGCCGGCGGCGTGAAGGATTGGCCATCCGTCTGTCAGGCGGTATCGCGCACGGCGAGGCGTGTGTTTCGGCGCCCGAAGCCGGCGCCCCGGCCACAGGATGGAGGGGACCGGTGCCAGGGAGAAAAACGGCTCCGGTAACCCGGAGAAATCGGCTACAGTCCTCTGGTCAAATCCGGTGTTTTCCACGTTCGGCCTTTCCGCCTTCCCGGCTGTCTCAAAAAACGGAGATGCACCATGCACACCCAGCCCCTCGAACGGGCGGAAGCCCTGCGGCCCTATGCCCGCAAGTATTTGTGGTGGCTTACGCCGGAAGAGGCGCTGGCCAGGCCGGAGCGTATCATCGCCCAGGTGATGAACCTGGGCGATTACGCTGACGTCCAGGCCCTGGCCGCCCTTGTTGGGGACGAAGTGCTGCGGGACGTCCTGCGGCAGGCGTCGGCCGGACAGTTCAACGAGCGCTCCTGGGCCTACTGGCATTACCGATTGGGTCTTGCCGAACCGGACCAGGTGCCACCCCTGCCGAAGAGGGCGTTCGCATGAGCGGTTTTTTCATACCCCGCATGGACATCCTGCCGTCCGCACAGCGGCTTGTCTGGCCCGAACTCCGCGCTGCCGCCGCTCTCGGGTTTGTGCTCTATGGGGGAACCGCCATCGCCCTGCGCTTGGGACACCGGTTTTCCGTCGATTTCGATTTTTTTTCGGAAGAGCCGCTGGAACGCGAGAACCTGCGGTCCGTTTTTCCGTTCATGGAGCGGGCGACAACACTTCAGGATCGGGGCAACACCCTGACCCTGCTGGTGCCCGCTGCTGATGACCAGCCGGTCAAAATTTCCTTTTTTGGCGGCATCGACTTCGGTCGGGTCGGCGAGCCGGACTGGACCCAGGACGGTGTGCTGCAGGTCGCCGCCCTGGAGGACCTGCTGGCCACCAAGCTCAAGGTGATCCTCCAGCGGGCCGAGGCCAAGGACTATCGCGACCTTGCCGCCATGCTCAAAGCCGGGGTCAGTCTTGCCCATGGACTTGCCGCCGCGCGCCGGTTGTTCGGCTCTGCCTTTCAACCCGGCGAGAGTCTGAAAGCGCTGGTCTATTTCGATGATGGCGACGTCCCCACCCTGGCCGTGGAGGACAGGCGGATCCTGATCGAGTCGGTCAGGCTGGTGCGCGATCTGCCCGAGGTCGTCCTGCGCTCGCCCCATCTGCTCCGGGGACAAGAATGACCAACCCGCCAAGCCGCTAAACCGCTCACCCGCTTTTTTCCCTCCCCCGCCCAAAAAACGCCGATCCTGTCCGTACCCTCCTGCAGAAGACACCTGAACCTCTACCTGCGGGAGGCGTTATGAACAACACGGCCACCAACATCGTCGCTCTCGAAAAACCCCGAATCGTGGGCCACGTGCAGCTCGACCCGCGCACCGTTGCCACCCCGCCGCCCGCCCGGCCGTCGTCCGCGCCGGCCGCGGACGGCTTCCTCGCCGAACTGGTCGGGACCGGATTCGCCCCGGATGCGCTGCGCCGCGAGCACGGCCGCATCGTGGGCGAGATCCTGGCCCTGCAGGCGGACAACCGCTGGCAGGACATCATCGACCTGTTCAGCCCGGTGGAGGACAAGCTGCCGGACCTGGTCGCCGCCGGCATGGACACCGATATCCGGCTGAAGGTCGCCTTCGCCCTGGTGCGCGGGCGCAAGTCGGAGGAGGCGATCCGCCTGCTCACGCCGGTGGTCCGCCGCGAGCCGGACAACGGACTGGCCCACTACAACCTGGCCTACGCCGCCCTGGACGAGTTGTACTCGGCCCGTACCGAACACCGCATCATCCCGGGTAAGCGGCGGCAGGAGTTGATCAGGCTCGGCCACGAACATTTCGGGGCGGCCCGCGCGCTGCGGCCGGACTCGGTCACCTTTGCCTACCGCGAGGCGATCCTGTGCAAGGAGATCGAGAACAAGCCGCGGCCCGCCATCCCCCTGTTCGAGCAGGCCATCGCCATCTGGCAGGGGCTGGACGCGAGCGAACAGGAGCGGCGCCACCAGGAGCGGCCCAAGTACGTGAAGAGCCTGTACCACCTGGCCTCCTGCCTGCTCGCGGCGGGCCGGGCCGCGGACAGCCTGCGGCGGCTGCACACCCTGGAGGCCGAGGACGGCGAGCGCTGCTTCATGCATCCGCTGTTCCGGCACTTCGCCTTCGGCAAGGTGCTGCACGCGCTTGGCCGGTACAAGGAGGCCCTGGACAGGCTGGAGACCGCCGCGCATGCGGCCGACCCGCACCAGCCCACGGACTTCGTCTGGGAACTGGCGGCCCGCTGCGCCCTGCGCCTGGGCCAGGTGGACCGGGCCCAGGCCTGCATCGAGCGGGTACCGCGCAACCGGCGGCGACCGTACGTGCAGTGGACCGAGGCGGACGTGCTCGCCGCCCGCGGCCGGGTCAACGAGGCCCTGCAGGTGCTGCGCGCCTCGGCCGAACGGGACCGGCGCTCGCCTCACGTCAGCCTGATCCGCATGGCCCGGCTGCTGCTCGGCCGCCGGGAACTGGAGGAAGGCCTGGATGCGGCCACCCGGGCGGTCCGCTTCTGCGAGGAAACCTGGGGCAACGCCTCCCGCGAGGGGCGCTTCTGGCAGGCCGCGGCCCTGCACCTGCTCGGCCGCAACGGTGAGGCCGTGGCGATCGTCACCGAACTGGAAGAGGCCCATTTCCAGTACCCGCACTTCGGCCGGCTGGCCGGGCTGGTGCGGGCGGCCCTGGCCACGGGTTCGTCCCGGGTCGAAGCCGGGCAGGCGGGCGGAAAGGACGCGACGGGAGAGCGCAGCCATGACGCCGCAGCTGTCAACCAGTGAGTCCCAGGGCAGGGGCGGGGTCGATCACCGGCTGCTGCTCGACCGGGTGCACCGCGCCGGGTTCGACGACCAGGGCCGGGAGTTCGTGGCCCGGGTGTTCGCCGGCGGGGTGTTCTGGGATTCCTGCACCGATGCGGAGATCCTCGGCCTGGCCGTGGTCGCCCAGCAGCACGGCCTATTCGACCAGGCACTGGAGACCCTTGCCTGGCTGAACCATGAACGGCCGCAGTGCGGCGAGGGCTGGCGGGCGAGAGCGGAACTGCTCGCCACCCTGGGCCGGAATCCGGAGGCAATGCAGGTGGCGGCCCAGGCGCAGCGTTTTCTGCCCGCCGAGGCGGTGGCACAGTGGGCCGGGTCGATCAGGGACAGCGGGCCGGATTCGGCCGGCGAGGCGGACAGCGACCGGTTTCTCGAACCCTTTGCCCGGCTGCGCCGCGACGAAGAGGATTTGCGGGCCTACCTGGCCCTGTTCCGTGGCCGGGACGAGGCCTTTGCCCGTCAATGGGCGGACCGGGACGAGGGCAAACAGGGGTACGTACCGGTGCAGCGCCCCCTGCAGGCGGAAGACCTGCGCGAACACCTGCAGGGCAGGAAGACCTACGGCATCTACCTGCTCACCGAGGACAGCCGGGTGTGGACCGGGGTGATCGACGTGGACCTGGTGCCCACGCTTCGCGACGGGCGCGCCGCGGCCGGTGAAAAAGCCAACATCCGCCGGGAGTCGGTCTTCCTTTACACCCGCCTGAACGAACTGGCCGCCGCGGCCGGGCTCACCTGCATCGCCGAGGTGAGTGGCGGCAAGGGCTACCATTTCTGGTTCCCGGTGGACCGCCCGGTGGAGGCCGCAGCCATGCGCGCCGGCCTGAAGGTGCTCCTTGGCACCCTGGCCGCGGACCTGCGCTGTTTTTCGCTGGAGGTCTTTCCCAAGCAGGACCGGTTGACCGGCAAGGGCTACGGTAACCTGGTCAAGCTGCCGCTGGGCGTGCATCGGGTCACCGGCCGCAAGTCCCGCCTGGTCGGCCCGCGCGGCCAGTCGGACGAGGACCAGCTGGCCTGGCTGCGCACCCTCCGCCCGGCCCCGGCCGACAAGCTGCTCGCCCTGGCCGAGCAGGAAAGGCAGGCCAAGGTGGTCACCCATCCACGCCTGGCCGAATGGGCCGGCAAGTACCCGGAACTGGCCGAACTGGAAAGCAAGTGCCCGGTGCTCGGCCAGGTGATCGCGGTGGCGCGGGCCGGCCGGTCGCTGTCCGTGCGCGAGGAGAAGGTGCTGCTCGGCACCATCGGCCACCTGGAGCGCGGACGGTTGCTGTTGCACGGGCTGCTGGCGCGTCAGCCGGAGTACAACCGGCCGCTGCTCGACTTCCGCCTGTCGCGGGTACGGGGCTCGGTGCTCGGCTGCAAACGCATCCACCAGCTGCTCGACCAGCCGGGCGAGCTGCCCTGCGTGTTCACCGGTTCCGGCTACCCGCACCCGCTGCGCCACCTGCCCGAGGCAGCCGAGACCGTGGCCCCGCAGGAAAAGGTGCAGAGCCTCAAGGACGCGCTGCTGGTGCTGAAAACGGCGATCGTCCTGGTGGAACGTTTTTTGTGAGGGAGGACGGCGATGCAGACCCTGTACGTGATCGAACCGGGCAGCAGCCTGCGCAAGGAAGGTGATTGCCTGAAAATCGTCCAGGGCCGGCGGGTGGTGGACACCATCCCGGCCGCCGGGCTCAAGCAGCTGACCCTGGCCGGCCGGGCCTCGATCAGCGGCGCGGTGCTCGATTTTTTGGTCGAACACAACATCGACACGGTGTTCATGACCATGAACGGCCGGTTCCGCGCCCGCCTGCTGCTCGACGACTCCGGCCACACGGCCCTGCGCCGGCACCAGTACCTGCGGCTGAGCGATCCGGCCTACCAGCAGCGGGTCGCCGCGGCCATTGTCCGCCAGAAGCTGGAGAACCAGTCCCGCCTGCTGCTGCGGCGGGCCTCGCAGTTGGGCATCGCCGATCTGCGCGCCATCGGCGCCCAGATCAGGGCCCTGTGCGACAAGAGCCAACAGGCGACCGGCCTGGACGAACTGCGCGGCGTGGAGGGCTACGGCTCGCGGCTCTATTTCAGCGCTTTCGGCCTGCTCATCCGCAACGACCTGTTCCGTTTCACCGGTCGCAACCGGCGGCCGCCGCTCGACCCGGTCAATGCCCTGCTCTCGTTCGTGTACACCCTGTTCACCAACGAGGTGCAGAACGGCGTAAAGAGCGCCGGGCTCGACCCGTACTGCGGCGCGCTGCACGAGATCCTGCCGGGCCGGCCGTCCCTGGCCTGCGACCTGGTCGAGGAATGGCGGCCCTTTGCCGAGCGGCTGGTGCTCGGGCTGGTCAACCGCAAGGCCATCCGGCCCGAGGATTTCATCACCCGCAGCGGCAGTGAACTGGCCGGCGGCAAACTGCCGGTGGAGATGAAGCCGAACGCGGCCCGGGCGCTCATCGCCGCCTACCAGCGGCAGTTGGAGGATCGGCTGACCAATCCGGCTGACGGCCGCCAGACCGCGGTGCGCTGGATCATCCACGGCCAGTGCCGCCATTTCGCCGAGACCCTGAAAACCGGCGAGGTCTACGTCCCCTTCCAGGCGCCGCGTTAGGGGAGGCGCATGTACTACGTGGTCTGTTTCGACATCAGCGACAACCGGGTGCGCTACCGGGTGGTCAAGGTGCTCAAGGGCTGCGGCCGGCGGGTGCAGAAGTCCGTGTTCGAATGCCCGGACCTCAACGAGCACCGGCTGCTGCGGCTGCAGAAAAAGCTCGACGACCTGATCGACCACGGCTCCGACTCGGTGCGCTACTACCGGCTCTGCCGGGCCTGCGTGGCCGAGGTGGAGTGGATCGGCGGCGGAGAACCGCCCGCGGCCGACACCTACCGCATCGTGTAGACACACCGGCCGATAGTGGCCGGACAACCAACGCCGCGCGGCGACCTGCCCGCAAAGGGAAGACGCCGCACGGCACTGCCAGGACAAGGAGGTTTGCCATGGGTTTCTGGTTTGGTATTTTCGACAAGGGCACGCCGTGGAGAAAGACCCCGGCCAAGATCAACGATTCGTGGTACACGCCCTCGGGCGGGAAGGTCCGTTCGCCGAGCCGTTATTTCGCAGCGGTCGGCAAAAACGGCGCCCACTGGAAGGGCAACACCGGCTGGCCCGGCAAGAAGGGCTCCAAGTGAGGGAAGGCAGCGGCGTGTCCGCGGCAGGCCGGTCAACCGCCCGTCGCGGACGCGACCGCTCGTCGCCGGCCACCACTGCAATTTCCGCGGGACTCACCGGGCCCTTCACGAGCCGGCAATCGGGCGCGTGAAGGGCGGACCCCTGCCAATGGAGGCACGCCATCATGGATGAAGATTTTTTTGATGCGGATGACTTTGACGGAACTGACGACGACTTCGTTGACCCGCTTGCGGATGACGGGGACTGCCTGGACGAGGGCTGCCCGGACGAGGATGGCGAGGACAGCTGGGACGAGGAGGCGGAGTTGGCAGAGGCGTTCGAGACCGATCAGGACAAGGATCCCGCCACAGATGCGCCTGCACGGTCCGAGAAAGTGAAGTCCGGCTTCGATGCGCTGGACGCCCTGATCCTTGGCACCATGGTCGCCGGAGTGGCCAGCGACGGGACGCGCCCCGCCAGGCGCGGCAAACGCGGTCCCAACCGAACCTGACGGAGCATTCCCATGGACTTCGATCCCGACCACGATCCCCTGCTCGACGACGACGAGGTGGTGGATTTTCTCCTCTACCGGGAGATGGAACGCGAATCCGCCCGGCCGCCGCGGGGCGGCTGCCTGGGCGCCGTGCTCCTGCTGCTCCTGCCGCCGGCGGGCCTGGTCCTGCTCGGCGTGCTGCGCTGACGAACGATCCCCGGCCGCGGTGGTCTGACTGGCCTACCCCTCTCTGTCTGCAAACGGTACACGACGATATGATTTCCTGTTCGGCCACCAACCAATTGACCATCGACCTGGACGCGGTGCTCGGCGATCCCGGAACCCTGGCCCTCGATCCCTGGGACCGGGGCTTCGCCTGGCAGGTGCAGCGCCCCGGGGAGGACGAGGGGTTCGCCCTGTTCGACCCGGCCGCGGTGCCGCTGTTCCTGGTCGCCCGCGAGCCCGCGGCCGCACCCTGGCTGGCGCGCATCCCGGCACAACTCCTGCCCGGGCTGCTCGATTTCGAACGCAGTTGCCAGGAAATGGTCTTTCCGGCCATGTGGTTTTTGAGCCGCTATCCCCGGGGCGTGGAACTGTTCCAGAGCGCGCCGCTGCTGGTGGCGCTGCTCATCCATTGCGCCCGGGTCGGGGATTGGCCGATGGACACGGTGGTCGACCTGTTTTCGGCCAGGCGGACCCGCATCCTCGATGTCTGCGGGCTGGACGGGACCCGCGCCAACCTGCGGCTGCTCGGCAAGCTGCGCTGCGAGCGGTTCGGCCACGCGGAATACCGCCTGCTGCAGCGCAGCCGGAACCTGCCGGGCTACGAGGGTTTGGGCCATTTGCGCGCCCTCGATTTCCGGGTGCTGGCCTTTTTCCTGGAGCACCCGGCCTACGCCACCGGCCGGCTGTTCCGTGGCTACGACCACGACTGGCCGTGGGCCGAGTTCAGCAGGACGCGCGCCGACATCACCAACATGGCCGGGATCCTTGGGTTGGGCGACATGGACGATCGCATGGCGGCCTGCCGGGACATGGACCAACTGGTCCGCCTGCACGACCGGTTGGTGATCCGACTGAACCGGGAGAAGGCCAAGCGGATCGAACTGGTCGCCTTCCCCGAGCCCCCGGATCCCGGAAACGAACACATCAAACCCATCCGCGACTCCCGCGAGCTGGCCTGCGAGGGCATGAGCCAGCACCACTGCGTGGCCAGTTACCACCAGCGCATCCTCGCCGGCCGCTACTACGTCTACTCGGTCACCGCGCCCGAACGGGCCACCCTGGGCGTCAAGCTGGCCGCCAACGGTGAAATGACCATGGACCAGCTGAAACTGCGCTATAACGGCCAACCGTCCGCGGAAACCCGGGCCATGGTGGCAGGGTGGCTGGCCGAGGCGTTCCGGCGGAGCGATTGCCTTCCCGCAGACGATGGGTGAGCCGTGGCGGGGCAACTTGTTCATCGCCTTCCACAGCGGCGCAGGCGCCAGGGCGAGTTTCAGCGCCTGGCGGAACCGAACCGAGTCCCACCTTCTCCGCCATCTCACAATCCCACACCATCCGAAGATGTCTTCTAAGCCCGCACTCCGACAAGGATTGCGGGCTTTTTCTTGTCCTGTGCCATCCATTGCAATCTGAGCAAAGCCGGGTAGATTTGTTGGTACTTACTGGTTGATGTACCAACACCACCCCTGTTGGTACCAACAAGGCTTCAAAAAAGATCGATATTCCGAAATGTTCTCACGCAAAACCCGGTCTTCTTTTGTGCGGGAGGTACCAACATGGGCGGAGTGACCAATAAATTGACCGAGCTGGCCCTGCGTAACGCCAAACCAGGAGTGACGACGAGGAGATTGGCTGATGGCGGTGGCCTGTTTTTGGAAGTCAGGCCAAATGGCTCCAGATATTGGCGCATGGCGTACCGCTACGGCGGCAAACAGAAACTCCTCGCCTTGGGTGTCTATCCCAACGTCTCCATCTCAAAAGCGCGAAAGAGCGCGCAGCTGGCGAAAGAGCAGCTTGCCGAGGGTATTGATCCAGGTCTTGTCAAAAAGATTCTCAAAGGAACCTGCGCCAGTGACAATACCTTTCAGGCCGTGGCCGAGGAGTGGCTCGAAAAATTCAAGCATCAATGGACAGAGAGTCATGTGAAGAGTATTTCCGGCCGACTGCGGCGCGACCTCTTCCCGTGGATTGGCTCTCGACCCGTTGGAGAAATATCCGCGCCGGAACTGCTTACCGCCTTGCGCCGCATCGAGGCGCGAGGGCATCTTGAAAATGCGCATCGGGCGCTGACCAATGCCGGCCAGGTGTTCAGGTATGCCATTGCCACCGGACGGGCCGAGCGGAACCCGGCCGCAGACCTCAGAGGCGCTATTCCGAGGCCCAATGTCAACCATATGGCCTCCATCATTGACCCGCACCAGGTGGGCGAATTGCTCCGGGCCATTGACCGGTATCCAGGGTCACCGCTCACCCGTTGCGCCTTGCAGTTGACCACGCATGTCTTTCTGCGGAGCAAGGAAATCCGTTTTGCCGAGTGGTCGGAGATCGATTTCGAGAAAGCGGAATGGCGCATCCCCCTCGCCAAGATGAAAGGCCGCAAGCGGGATAAAGAAGCCAGCGGCGCAGCCTATCATCTGGTGCCACTGGCGCACCAGGTCATCGACATCCTGCGGGAAATCCAGGCATTGAGTGGCCAGGGACAATACCTGTTCCCCGGACTGCGTTCCATTACAAGGCCCATGAGTGACGCCACCCTGACGAACGCCCTCCGGCGCATGGGCTACAGCCAGGAAGAACTGCACGTGCATGGGCTCAGAGCCACGGCCAGAACACTCATTCGGCAGGAACTGGGCTTCGATGAAGAACCGATTGAACGCCAACTCGGCCACGCGGTTAAAGGCCCGCTGGGCGCAGCCTATAACCGTGCGGATTTTATCGAGGAACGAAAACGCATGATGCAAGCCTGGGCCGACTATCTGGAAAGGCTCAAGTCTGATCCATCCGTGCATTAGCTGCCGCACCGGTTTGCAGGCAGGTGAATTCCAGGAGATCTGCATTTTCCGGAGGTGGTCCCCGTTCGCACGGCCTCAGGGTGGGTTACCACAAAGGTTTCCGTCCTGCGGGAAGAGTCTCAATGCGCAATGAACCGAGGCTCTTCCGGTAGCACGAAAAAACTCATTGTTGGCCAGTAGTTCCCCGCTCGACGATTTCGTATCCCATGGCCCGATAGCCACGCTGGCGCTTGTCCCACATGCGAGCGAGTTGAGGGTGGTCGGTCTCCGCGTAATCGTAGATCCGCACATCCCCCTTGCCGACATGTTCCCGATGCAGACGTCCGGCATACTGCTGCAAAGTGCCTTTCCAGGAAATTGGCATGGCCAGGACCAGCGTGTCCAATGGGGGGTGGTCGAAGCCCTCGCCAATCAGGCGGCCGGTGGCGAGCAAAATCCTCGGTGCCGAATCCTCCAGCCCTTCCAGTTCTGCAAACACCGCCGCGCGCTGTTTCTTCGACAGGCGGCCGTGCAGAACAAAGCAGTTTTCCACCTCATTACCCAGGGCCTCCTGCAACAACGCCAGATGGTCAGTGCGTTCGGTAAGGGCCAGCACCTTGCGGCCTTCCTTCCAGGCAGCCAGCACATCATCAGCGATGCACCGATTACGACGAGCATCATGAACAAGGATGCGAAAAACATCCTGAATCGGTGCATCCTGCGGGATCTCCGGCGCTGGAAGCTCTTTCGGCCAGACCTCCAGTTGCGCCGGGGCGGTGTCGGGCCTGGCGGCACTGTGGCGGATTGGCCCGCACTGCATGAAGATGATCGGTTGATGACCGTCGCGGCGGATCGGTGTGGCGGTCAACCCAGCCACATATCTCGCTTTGGCCTGCTTGAGGATTGCCTCGAAGGAAAAGGCCGACAGGTGATGACATTCATCGATGATAATCTGACCGTACTGGTCGAGCAGTGTCCCCAAATCCTCACGACGTGCGAGTGACTGCATGACGGCGATGTCGATTGCGCCGGACAGCTTTTTCTTGCCGCCGCCAAGGACACCCAGGCCGTAGTCAGGAAGTTCCAGGAATCCTGTCAACCGTTCCTGCCATTGACGCAACAGTTCGGTCCGGTGCACCAGCACCAGGGTACTCACCTTGCGCCGGGCGATCAGGGCGGCAGCGGTGACCGTCTTGCCAAAGGCTGTTGGAGCGCAGAGCACGCCAACCTCGTGCTTGAGCATTTCCCGTACCGCAATCTCCTGGTCCTTGCGCAAGGTGCCAATGAATTGGACAGCCACCTTCCGACCCGGCATCCGTTCATCCTGCAGTTCCGGGCGGATGTCATTCTTCGCCAACACATCCAGCAGCGCATCGAGACATCCTCGCGGCAGGCCGATGTGTCGGGGGTAGTTCTCGGCGCAACCGATGATCCGTGGTTTGTTCCAGACCGGCAGGCGCATGGCCTGGGCTTTGTAAAATTCCGGGTTCTGGAATGCGGCCAGCCGTATCAGGCGATTGGCCAACGGCTGCGGCACCTCGACCTTGGCGATGAAAATCTGGTTGGCCAAAACGAGACGAAGAGATTCCGGCAAGGGGCCGGCAATCGGTTGACAAGCGGACGACTGGCGCTGCCACGGCTTGCTGTCTTCCTCCTCCACGGCGAAGGCCACGTCCAGTGGATGGCGGCCACCGCTGGCCCGCAGGACGGCTTCCTCCAGATCCCTTTGCGTCAAGCGCTGCATCGACACCAGAAAGGCCCATTGATCGGCATGGGGCTGCAACTGTTCATCGACGAACACGCTGTACCCCGATTTCCTGGGCAGTTTCTGCAAAGGCAGGGCAATCAGGTTGCCAAAGCCGCCCTTGGGCATTGTGTCCTGATTGGGAAACAAGCGGTCGTAACTTGCCAAAGACAATTGCCGGGTGCGGTCGCAGGTATGGCTGATCAGCGCGGCTCCGAGTTGCCGGGCCTCACGGGCTGGAACGGACTCGGCAAAGAATATCCAGGCATGCGCACCGTTCCCCGAGCGGGATATCTCCAGCGCAGCCGGAATGGCCAACTCCCGGCAGGACTGCATGAAGGCGCTGGCATCCTCCCGCCAGTCAGCCTCGTCAAAATCAACCGCCAGAAAAAAGCACGTGTCATCAGCGAGGAGCGGGTAGACGCCAACGGTCTGTTTTCCGGCGAGATGATCGTAGAGGACCTGGTCGGTGACCGGCAGGAGCTGCCGCTGGGTGCAGTCGCCGCATTTGACCCGGGGCTTGTGGCAGATACCAGGCTTCCACTCGTTGCCGCAGGCCGGAGCATAGCCGGCGGTGCCTTTCGCCGACTCCCAGCGCAGGGCGTAGACGTCCTCCCGTCCTTGGAAGAGACGACGGAAAAGGGTGATTTTTTCCTCGGTGCTTAAGTGGCTGGGGAGCAGAGCAGATACCTCTGGCGTGACCGCTGATGCACCGACAAATCGCTCCTCCCAGGCGATACCGTGCTCGACCAGCAGGGCCTTGAGGCGAGCGTTCTCCTCGCGCAGCCGGCTGAGTTCCTGTTGGCTGTCCAGTGTCCGGTCACTTTCCGGCAAGTCCATACTTCGCCATAAGGTCGTTCATTTCGTCACCAACACCCCAACCCCAGTTGCGTCCTTCGTGCCGAACGCGTTCAAGCCGTTCAACAAAGACATCCTGTTGCTCTGGATCCAGCGTCACTATCGCCTGCAGTGCCTGCTCGAACATGTCCGCCAGGGCATTGAAGTAGTCTGCGTCGTTCATGCCGCAGCAACTGAGGTGGCTCTTGCAGGATTCACAGTAGAACACGGCCAGTTCCGCCAGCCCTTCGGGATGTCCGGCGGCTTGCCGGTAATCGGCGACCGCCTTCGTCGCCCTGGCGACGGAGATCTCCTGATTTCGTGAGAAATCGGGACAAACCCAGCGGTTGATCAGCGCCCTGTAGAATTCGAGACCTTCCTCTCCCTGGAAGAAGCGGGCATGGAGAAAAGCCTGGTTGTCCACACTGACTGTATAGAGATCCCGAATCAGGTCAATCAGTGCCGGACGGTCGAGATCGTTCAAAGAACACCTCAAATTGCTCCAGGTCACACTCTTCTCGGTGGATTTTTTCATGGATTCGATTCGCCCTCCTCGAGTGGCCGGTAAGGCCGCGGGGGCAAACTGGACCGGGAGAAGCGGCCCAGCACAACCCGCCACTATCATTGACCGCCCCGCTGCCGCACATCGCGATCGTTTCCCCGCTATCCTGCCAGAAAAATGCACTATGTGCATTGCCGCAGTGTTCCCTCCGGCCATCGTTCCCCCTGCCTCCCAGACCGCACGGCAACGTTCCCTTTCCCTCCCGGCCGGTCAGTGATGTCTTCCGGCACTTCCAGGCCTGCTACCCTCGCCCTGACCCTATCCGACACTATTGGATGAAAAAAATCTTGGTCAGACGCTATTTGTCTGACCTCCCAGGTTATACTCACCCCAAAATCCTCGGTGATCAGAACCGATTCACCATTCCCAACGATCATCGGGAGAAGACGGTCTTGCCGGCAGCCGCATTACCTCTGGGGGTGCGAGAATCGTCCTCTCCCAAGGCTTTTCGAGGAAATCCGTTGTTCGAAAAAAGTCTCCTTGTCCTTTTTGTTTTGTTCTCATACACTTATTTAGTATGGTCGATCTTCGGGCGTCGCCAGGCGACGCCTCTTTTTTGTCCCTGTCGCTTTTTCCCCCACCCGCCAATGGTTCTTGCCTCGCAAAGTCCTTGCCTTTTTTTGACAGAAACACCGTCCCCGCCACCATCGATGGGGCAAAAAAGACAAGCCTCCTTGCCAGACGCCCGGCGAACAACCTAATTCACGAAACACCGCAATGGAACAGCACACACACTACGCACCGGGAGCACGCGTCGTCATCAGGGACGCGGAATGGCTGGTCCGCAAGGTCGACCGGACCTCCACCGGCGGCCAGGCGATCACCGTGGTCGGCCTGTCCGAGTTGGTCAAGGACAGGGATGACTTCCCGCCTGCTCCCAGAAGTCATCCTGGAAAATCGTGAAGCTCTGCACCACCTGTCGGTCGCTTGCCATCAGCGCCGCCACCTCCGGCTGAGAGAGACGGTCGGGTTTTTCCGTGGCGTCCACCGCCAGGCTTTACCCGCCCAAAAAGGTAAAATAATTAACACAACGTGTTCACTAAAACTTGAGAAGAGCGCAATAT
>ERZ1645192.2696-NODE-2696-length-14639-cov-11.411135_pt1 | contig 14639 bp, 14 predicted proteins | sample MGYA00575354_ERZ1645192 | MGnify/ENA primary metagenome ERZ1645192 (study PRJEB40844, sample SAMN11349763) | freshwater sediment metagenome | isolation source: river sediment | host: Sediment | place: India: Faizupur Khadar , New Delhi | collected 2017-02-21 ... | reverse complement strand
CCGAAAACCGCGCCGGCGTGGCCTATGTGGATATCACCACCGGCGAATTTGCCGCAACGGAACTGGAAGGCGAGGACATCGCCGGGCTGCTGCGCGCCGAATTGATCCGCCTGAACCCGGCCGAGGTGCTGCTGCCGGAGGGCAACGAGATCGGCAATGGCTTCCCCGGATCAACGACCCGCTGGCCGGCCTGGCGCTTTGAAACCGGCCGCTGCCAGGAGACCCTGCTGCGCCATTTCCAGGCCGGCTCGCTGGACGGTTTCGGCCTGCACGGGCTGCCCTTTGCGGTGCGCTCCGCAGGAGCGGTGCTGCAATACCTGCAAGAAACTCAGCCCTCCGCGCTGCAACTGCTCAATTCACTCTCCACCTATTCGCTGGATGAGTTTATGACGCTGGATGCGGCCACGCGCCGCAACCTGGAACTGACCGAGACTATCCGCACCAACGAAGTGCAAGGCTCGCTGCTATCGGTGCTCGATCACACCGCCACCCCAATGGGCAAACGCCTGCTGCGCCAGTGGGTCAGCAAACCGCTGCTCGACCCGGCCGCCATCCAGCGCCGCCAGGACGGCGTTGCCTGCCTTGTGGAAAACGGCCTGTTGCGCGCCGAACTGCGCGCCGCGCTGCGGCCGCTGGGCGACCTGGAGCGACTGGTCAACCGCGTCATCTCCGGCCACGCCGGGCCGCGCGACCTGACCGCTATCCGCCACACGCTGCGCGGCCTGCCGGGCGTTCTGGCGCTCTTTTCCGGCCAGCCAGCCGGGCTTACCGAGCCCTTGACCGGGATGAACCTGTGCGCCGACGAACTGGCGCTGCTCGAGCAGGCCGTCAGCGACGAGCCGCCCGCCACGCTGCAAAATTCAGGCGTCATCCGCGCTGGCTACTCCAGCGAACTGGACAACGTGATCGAGGCCTCCAGCCACGCGCGCGATTGGATCGCCAATCTCGAATCTGTCGAGCGCGAGCGCAGCGGCATCAAGAACCTCAAGGTGGGCTACAACAAGGTCTTCGGCTATTACATCGAAATTTCCAACAGCAACACCGCCAACGCCCCGGCTGACTACATCCGCAAGCAGACCCTGGTCAACGCCGAGCGCTACATCACGCCGGAGATGAAGGAATACGAATCGCTGGTGCTGAACGCCGAGGAACGCATTCGCGAAATCGAAGCGCGCCTGTTCCGCGAGATTTGCGCCCGGCTGGCGGCGGCCAGCCCGCGCCTGTTATCCACAGCACGCTCGTTGGCCAACCTGGACGTGCTGGCCTCGCTGGCCGAATCCGCCGCGCTGGGCAAGTACGTCCGCCCGCAACTCACCACCGACACCCACCTCGAGATCCGCGACGGGCGCCACCCGGTGGTCGAAGCCTCGTTGAGCGGCGAGCGCTTCGTACCCAACGACGCTATCTTCGAGCCCGGCGAACTGGTGCGCATCATCACCGGACCCAATATGAGCGGCAAGAGTACCTTCCTGCGCCAGGCCGCTCTGATCGTGCTGATGGCGCAGATCGGCAGCTTTGTGCCGGCGGCCTCGGCGCACATCGGGCTGGTCGACCGCATCTTCACGCGCATCGGCGCGCAGGACGAGATTCACGCCGGGCAGTCCACCTTCATGGTCGAAATGATTGAGGCCGCCAACATCCTCAACCATGCCACGCCGCGCAGCCTGCTGATTTTGGACGAGATCGGGCGCGGCACCAGCACCTACGACGGCGTCTCGATCGCCTGGGCGGTGGTCGAGTACATCCACAATCACCCCGGGCTGCGCGCGCGCACGCTCTTCGCCACGCACTACCACGAACTGACCCAACTCAGCGATCTGCTGCCCGGCGTGCGCAACTACAACGTCGCCGTCAGCGAGGCCGGCGGGCAGGTTGTCTTCCTACACAAGATCGTCCCCGGCGGCGCGGATCGTTCCTACGGCATCCACGTGGCGCAGCTCGCCGGTCTGCCGCGTCCGGTCATCCAGCGCGCCAGCGAGATCATGCAGCAATTGGAGCTGTCCTCCGGCAAGGCCGTCAAGATCACCCCCGGCGTGTCGCAGCAAATGGCGCTCTTCCCGGAGACCAACCCGATGCTGAACGAACTCAAAGCATTGGATATCAATACGCTCTCACCCATCGAGGCGTTAAATAAGCTTTATGAGTGGCAGAAGAAATTTGCTGACTGACAACTACATCTATGCTCGCGCCGGTCTTCGACCGAGCGCGTCCTGTTCCACGGCATTCTGACCGCCTGTTTCGGGGATCAGCGAAGAGCATTCTTCCGGGCACCAATTAAACTCGCCCGGTTTTCTCCACAATTAATTCAATCGCTGGAGGGCTCGCAGCTCCATTCCGGCAGCGTGCGTTTGGGCAGCGTCCAATCCTTGTAGAACTGGCTGGCCTTGCGGAACTGGCGGCAGAAAATGATGTCTGCGCGCAGCCCCGAACGCCAACTGGCCACTACGTGCAGCCGGTCGAGCATGCCCTCGGTCAGGTCCTCGCCGCTGGCCAGCAGCGCCCACCAGGCCGTCTGTGCGGCATAGGCCACGTTATTGCGCGGCTCGATGCGGTCAAAATCCTCGAAGAACCAGCCGCACGAGGTGAACATGCGCTGGCGCTCGAACTGCGCCCGCAGGATCAGGTCAAGCCCACGCACCTGCTCCGCGTCCAATGTACGCACAGCATGCGCCTGGATCAGTTCCTCCGCGCTCACCTGCCCCAGCACCACCTGAATGTAATCGTGTCGCAGTTCCCAGGCATCGCGGATCAACCCGGCGGTCATATCCAGGTAAATTCGGTCAATCTCGCCGCCCAGCCACTGCATCGCGGCAAAGAATGGTTGCTTCCAATCGCTGTGCTCGGTGCAATCGCAGCCGGTCGACCAGCGCGCCACGCCGTGATGGCAGCTCCATGAAGTGTTGTCGCGGATGGTAATGCTCTGCGCGGCCGGGTGATCCTTGAGCCACAGGGCCGGGAAGGTGGCGTTGAGCGGCGTGCCGGAGAGCGCACCGTCCACTAACCTGTCAAGGAAGCGGTCGCGGAAGGGCTGGTGGTGCCCGTACAGTTCGCCGTCCGAGGCGATTGTCAACAGGCCGGTTTCGCCTGCGCGCGGGAAGAGGTTGCGGTGCAGCATGTCGCGTGCAAAATCATCCGCGTTGATGGTGGCCTGCGGGTTAAAACTCACGTTCGAGCTGAGCTCCGCCTGGTAAAAAATAACCGTGATCTCTTTTCCACCCGGCAGCGCCACCTTGTAGGGTTGGGTCACATCCACGTTGGGCACAGCCGCCTGCCAGGGCGCCAGGATGGTGAACTGGATGCCGCATTCAGCCAGCACGGCCAGCGTTTCCATATCCACGCCGGCCTCCGGCAGCCACATGCCCTGCGGCTTGAAGCCGTAGCGGTGTTCAAAATCGGCGATGCCCCAGCGCACCTGTGTGACCTTATCCTGGTAGCCCCCCAGCGGCAGGATGCTGTGGTGATAGGGCTGTGCCAGCGCATTGGTCACACCGTAGCGCTCCAGGTTGGCACGCGCCTGGGCAACAATCTGCCGGCCGGTTTCCGGGTGGTTGTCCATCATCCAATCGAATAGTGTCGGTCCGATGTTAAAACTGATCCGTTCGAACACCTTCAATTCCGCATTCGGCCGGTAGCAGGTGTCGAAAATTTTTTCATTCCAATCATGGTACGGGGCCGCGCCGGGTTCCTGCGGGATCTTTCCCGTCAGCGGATCTTCGCGGGTGGGTTGATAAAAATGAGCGTGAACGCATAACCCTAATGGATTGGAGCTTGGCATACCTTTATTGTTGGTTCCTTTGTTTGTTGGGATGGGCAACGAATTTGAGGTATTGTGATTGTGGACCCAGCCGGGCGGGCAACAGTCCAAACATGCGGGGAATGGTGTCCACCGGGCAAGTGCGGTCGGCGGCCAGGTAGTCCAGCCAGAACACGGAAAGGGGAAAGCGGTGAAACATCTGCTCGTACCACAGCGCAATCGCCCGAACGGTGGCCGGGAACACCTCCACCGGGATGCGCCGCATGCCGGTGGCCTGCTCGATGATTTTGATCACCTCGCGCAGCGAAAGGTACTCCGCGCCGCCGATCGCGTGTGTTTGATTCTGGTGAAAGTCGTTTTCCAACGAGAGCAGCAGGCAGGTCGCCAGGTCTTCCACCCAGATGGGCTGCACCAGGTTCTTTCCTTCGCCGGGCATCAGGAATACGAACGGCAGCATGCGCATCAGGCGCACCAGTCCGCTGAACAGCGCGTCGCCTTCTCCGAACACAGGGCCGCTGCGAAAAATCGTGTACGGCACACCGCTGCGTTGAATGGCAGCTTCGGCCAGCGCCTTTGCGCGCAGCACCGGGTAAGCCGATGCCCGATCCGCGCCGATGTGGCTGAGAAAAAAAATGCGCCGGATGCCCGCCTGAGCAGCCGCCTGCGCCACCATCTGGGTGCCTTCAACATCCACGCGGGCCAAATCCGCGCCGGTGCTGGATCGTTCTGCGCTGGCAAGATGAAAAACAACATCCACCCCCTTCATGGCAGCCCGCAGACCGCGCTCATCCAACAGGCTGCATACGGCCACTTCGACCGGAACGCCGACCGGTAACGCGGGCGATTTTGTGGACGGTCTCAACAATGTGCGCACGGGGGTTCCCATCGTCACTAACTGGCGTACCAATGTTCGACCAATGAAGCCCGTGCCGCCGGTGACTAAAATCATCGGGTGAATTATATCAGCAAGTGACCTTCGAGTCGCAGGTTGCCCACATTGCAATACTGACAGGCAATTTCCATTTCGGGCTACCGGGACGCCGGGGCAAACCTCCGTTGGCACGCTAGTTGCACCCTTGCAGGCAGCACATTGAGCGAGGATCCTATGGACGCACTTGAACTGACCATTACCTACCAGAACCGGCTCGGCTACCATTACTTTGCGGATGGGTTGCATTACCGCGAACTGGATCTGCAAACCTGGCTGCCGCACCTGAAGGCTCTGGGAGCTTCCTGGCTGGTGGTGCAGGCCGATGGGGAACGAGCAGCCATCCCTGAACCCTTCCTGCGCGGGTTGATCGCGGCCGGCATCCAACCGATCCTGCGCATAAACCTGCCGCTGGATACGCCCCCCGATGCTGCCTCCCTGGAATTGCTGTTCAATGCCTACGGGCGCTGGGGCGTCCGGCACGTGGTGCTGTTTGACCGTCCCAATTCCCGCGCTGCCTGGCCGGCCAGCGGTTGGACGCAGCAGGGGCTGGTGGACCGCTTCCTCGACCGGTATCTGCCGCCTGCCGCGCAGGCCCTGCAGGCCGGCCTGACGCCGGTCTTTCCGCCGCTGGAGCCCGGCGGCAATTTCTGGGACACCGCATTCCTGCGTCTGTCGCTTGAATCGCTGGAACGGCGCAAACAAACCCAACTGCTCGACCGCCTGACGCTCTCGGCCTACGCATGGACGCACCACCGGCCGCTGGATTGGGGCGCGGGCGGGCCGGAACGCTGGCCGGAAACGCGGCCTTATTTCACGCCGGAGGGCAGCCAGGACCAACGCGGTTTCCGCATCAACGAGTGGTACCAGGCAGTCTGCCAGGCGGTGCTGCAAAAGTCGGCCCCGGTCATCCTGCTGCAGGCGGGGGTGCCCGACGCGCCTTCCGCCCGGACGGAAGCGCTTGACCTCGGTCTGGCCGCCAGCATTGCCAGCCTGTGCGCCGGAACCATCACCGCGGAGGACGAACAGAGCAGCGCGTTGCTGGAACCAATCGCCGATTCGGTCATCGCCTGCAATTTCTGGCTGCTCAGCGCGGAAAAAGGCAGCCCCGAAGAAAGCCAGGCCCTGTTTGCGGCCGACGGAACGCCGCACCCGGCCGGATCAGCGCTGATGGAGTGGGTGCGCCAAAACAATTACGCCGGCCACCTCGCGTCCATCGATGAAGCAGCCACCCTGCCCGGCCGGCCGGCCGCGCACCCCATCAGCCATTACCTGCTGCTGCCCAATTATCCCGATGGACTATCGGATTGGGATTGGAACGTCATCCGCGGGTTTGTCAAAAAGCACCGCCCCACGGTGGGATTTGACATGGCCGAGGCCTCGCTGGCCGAACGGGTCACGCTCGTGGGCGGCGAAGCAATTTTCCAGGAAGACGACCTGGACCAATTGCGGCGCACCGGTTGCGTCGTCGAGTGGATCCGCGGGGATGGCATGAGTATTGCAACACAACTGGCAGAGAGGTAAACCGCCATGAATATTACGATGCCCGCAAAACCCATCCAACAGGTTCCCCTGAACATGAAAGCGCCCGTCCTAAAAGTGATCGGTCTGGGCGGCGGGGGTTCCAATGCGATCAATCGCATGATCGAATTGGGATTGTCCGGAGTCGATTTTATCGCCGCCAACACCGATGCCCAGGCGCTGCGCAATTCGCTCGCGCCGGTCAAAATCCAGCTTGGCCCGCAGCTCACCCGCGGGCTGGGCGCCGGCGGCAACCCCGAAATGGGTGAAGGCGCCGCCGAAGAGACGATCAAGGAACTGAAAGCCGCCTTGCAGGGCGCGGATATGGTTTTCCTGGCGGCCGGCATGGGCGGCGGAACAGGCACCGGCTCGGTCCCGGTGGTGGCGCGCGTGGCCCGCTCGCTGGGCGCGGTCACGGTCGCCATTGTCACCATGCCGTTCGCGTTCGAAGTGGGCCGCCGCCAGAAAAACGCCCGCGAAGGCCTGACGAAACTGCGCCCCTTCACCGACACCCTCATCACCATCCCGAATGACCGCCTGCTGAAAATTGCCCGCCCAGATCTGACCCTTGAAATGGCCTTCCGCCTGGCAGATGATGTGCTGCGGCAGGGCATCCAGGGCATCACCGAATTGATCACCCAGCCCGGGCTGATCAACGTCGATTTTTCGCACGTGCGCCGGATCATGCAAAACGGCGGCGGTGCGCTGCTTTCAATCGGCGTTGGCGAAGGCGAAGGCAAGGCGCGCAAAGCCATTGAATATGCACTCCACCACCCGCTCATCGAGGCCATCAACCTGGAAAACGCCACCGGCATCATCGCGAATTTCACCGGCGGGGCTGATCTCACCTTCTTCGAGGTCATGGACGCGCTCAGCGAATTGCAGGAACGCACCAACGGCCAGGCCGAGATTGTGCCGGGCGTGATTGACGACGCCCGCATGCACAATCGCACCCAGGTGATCCTGGTGATCACCGGCCTGGGCGCGACGGCCATGCCCATCTCGCTCCAGCCGCGCTCCACGCAAGCCCAGGCTCCGGCAGCCAGCGAAACCGCTGCCAGGCCCATCGCGGTGGCCGCCATGCCGGCGCGTGAAACCGCTGAAGCCGTCGTCGGCGCTGCCACCGACCTCGATCTGCCCGCATTTATGCGCCGGCGGGTACACTGACCATTATGGAACGCGAATGGATCACCGCTATCTGCCGCCAGGTGTACCGGCGCTTCCCTGAAATGGAAGGCCGCGCGCCGAAGGTCAAGCCGCAGGGTGAAAGCCAGGTGCTGTTGATTTTCACAACCAAAGCCACCAGCGCCAGCGGCCGGACGATCGAGAAAACCGTCCGCGTGGTTGCCAGCAGCAGCGGCAAAATTCTGAAAATGTCCGAGTCGAGATAAGCACACACGGGGGAACCAGAATGAACCTGAATGTACCCATCACGCAGCGCGTTACACAGCGTATTGAAATCATCTTCTGGGATTTTGTGATTAACACCCTCACCCATTCCGAATTCGTCCGCCGGCTTTTACCGCGCGTTTACCGCTTTCTGGAACCCAAAGCTGTCCGCGAAGCCTTGATTTTGGTCATGATCGCCTCCTTCGCGGGGTTCATCTGCGGTTTCCTGATCAACCTGTACATCCTGGCCCGGTGATCCATGCGCTTCCGTCGGTTGTTTTCCCTTTTGCTCGCAATCCTGCTGCTCTCCTTCGGCATTCTGCCCGCTGTGCAGGCAGCCAGGGGTGCGCCTGGTTCCTATGAATTCGGGCACGGCGCGCACATCAACCTGGACGGCCCGCAGATGGAACAGGCGCTGCAATTGGCCGGCAGCCTGCGCCTGGACTGGCTGACCGCCGACCTTTCGTGGTCCGCGCTGATGCCGGACCCAACCGCGGAACTGGATTTTTCCGTGCTGGACCAGGTGATGAAAACGGCCGGCCAGAACCAGATCGCCGTGATGCTCAGCATCACCCAACCGCCGGCCTGGGCCATGACCGAACAGGGACCCAACGCCAACCTGACGGCAGTATTCATTCAAATGCTGGCCGGTCGTTACCCGGACGTCTTACAGGCAATCGAACTGTTTCCCGGCGCGAACACGCCAGCCGGTTGGGGCGCAGCGCCAAACCCGGCCGCCTACTGGGGCATGTTTACCGCCGTGCAAACCAGGCTGCAGGAGAATGGCATTGGCCTGATTCTGATCGCCGGCGGATTGGAGGTGCTTCCTACCGATCCCGGCGCATCCATCAACGAGGTGGATTTTCTGCGCGGCCTGTATCAGGCCGGCGCGAACAACCTGCCGGTGGTGAGCCTGCGCTATGCCGACCTCACCGGCCAACCGGCGGATCCGGCCCAGGGCAGCGAAACGCGCATCCTGCGCCGCTATGAAGCCGTGCGGCAGGTGATGGTGGATAACAACCAGGCAAATGCAATGCTCTGGATCACGCGGCTTGGCCTGCCTGATGGTACAATCAACCCGGGGGAGATACAAATTCGTGAAGCCGCCCAACAAAGCGCCTGGTTGTCACAGGCAGCCGCACAATTGAGAGCCCAGTTGTTCATCGGCATGGCCGTGATGGCCGATCTCAACGCGGCCAACCCGGCCGGGCCGGCGCATAAAACAGCCAACCTGCTTGCAGGCGGCGGTCATCCCTTCTCCAAAGTTTATCGAGAAATCATCCAGCAAAATGATCCTGGCATCCTGGATGCGCCGCCAGGACGGGTAAAAACCGAGGCATTCAACAAACTCCGACCCTGACCATGCGTAAGATTGGGATCTTTCTAGCCCTCCTCGCCTTCCTCCTCTTTCTCTTTTTAGGATTACAAGCTGCCAGATTGTTCGTCGCTCCGGGTGACGGTCCATCGGGCAACTTGTCATCTCCTGCAACGTCGCTTCAATCCAACATCCTGCTGGTGCACGTCAACCGGCTTGATGGCGACAACCCGGCGCTCGTTTCGCTCTGGGTGGTCTTTTCCTACCAGGCCGAACCACCCAGCCTGACCTTTCTGCCGGTTTACCCGACCGGAAAGGATCGCGATGGCGAACTGGCGGCTTCATTTTCAATTACCTCCGATGGCAAGGTCTCAACCGCATTTCTCCAACGCCTCGAAAGAGAATTTCAAGTGGATTGGGATCATCTGGTCATGATTGATGATGCGGGGCTGGATTTCTGGTCACAGCATTTATCCGGTGGGGACTATTCCCAATCGGCAAACGGTGAAGGGCTGCTCCATGCTGAAATCAACCTGTACAGCAAATTCTGCGCGGAAGTGCGCAACAACGGCAGCCAATTGTTAAGCAGCGCAGACTGGAGCCAGATCGCGCCCGGCCATCTGAGTACCGATCTGCCGCTTGATGCCGGCTTTGCGGAATTGGACCGCATTCAAAGAAGCGGATTGTGCGACGTCTTCGAGCCTTAGCGGCAGGAAAATGAACCGAAAATTGCCAAGTTAAGATTGAGATGATAATTTTGGATAATATCGATCAATTTCTTGATTTTTAAAACAAACAATAATATACTTACCTAATGTAATCATGGTGATAACAATACCACTTATTCGTAACAAGGAGTAACTGAAATGTCCTGGAAGATCGATAATGCCCACTCGCTGGTTGAATTTTCCGTCCGCCACATGATGATCTCCACCGTGCGCGGCCGCTTTGAACGCTTCAGCGGAACGGTGGAATTCAATGAAAACGACCCGACGGCATCCAGCGTGGATGTGCAAATAGAAGCCGCCAGCATCAACACAAACGAATCCCAGCGCGATAACCACCTGCGCTCGGCGGACTTTTTCGATGCTGAAAAATTCCCCTACCTCAGCTTCAAAAGCACCCGCGTTGAGAAAATTGACGAGAATAACGGCCGCATCTATGGTGACCTGACCATTCGGGATATTTCCCATCCGGTGGTGTTGGAAACCGAGTACAATGGCCAGGCCAAAAGCCCCTGGGGCTCCACCAGCGCCGGTTTCACCGCCAACACCAAAATCAACCGCAAGGATTGGAATCTGGTCTGGAATCAGGCCCTGGAAACCGGCGGCATGCTGGTAGGTGACGAAATCAAAATCCACATCGAGCTTGAAATCGTGAAGGTTCCGCAAGAGGATACTGAAACCGCTTCGGTTGCGTAATTTACCGGTAAAAATTACGCTTTCCAACCCAAACCGGCAGGCAACTGCCGGTTTTATGATATAATGCTGCGTTTGCAAAAGCCGGAATTCCGGTTTATTCAGAAAATGGAGTACCCCTTGAACGATAGCGCAAAACCCACCAAAATCGAAAACGACGTCGTCGTCGTTATGGATTACTCGCTGACAGTGGACGGCGAGGTTGTCGACTCTTCCAAAGAAAACGGCCCAATCGCCTTCCTGCAGGGACGCGGGAACATCATTTCCGGCCTCGAACGCGCCCTGGAAGGCTTGAAAATCGGCGACAGCAAAAAGGTGACCGTTTCGCCGGCCGATGGTTACGGCGAATTGGACCCGGAAAGCTTCGTGGATGTCCCCCGGGCTGAATTCCCGGCCGAAATCCCGCTTGAAATCGGCACCGAGATCCAGGTTGCTATGGACGACGGCAGCGAAGATATCGCCATCATCAGCGACATCAAGCCCGATTCCATTCAGCTCGACTTCAATCACCCCCTGGCCGGCAAGACCCTGCACTTCGATGTGACCATCACCGATTTGCGCGAAGCCACCGAAGAGGAACTCGAGCACGGCCATGCCCACGATGACATGGACGATTGGGATGAAGACTTCGATGATGATGATTTCGAAGATGATGATGATGACGATGACGAGGATGACGACGACGAAGAAAGCAAGTAATTCGCATTCATTCATTTTGCTTTTCAGCATGCAGGCAGCCCAACGGCTGCCTGTTACTTTTTCTGGAATCCGCGTTATACTCATTTCATCCCTCGCTGAGGAGTGAGCATCGCAATGATCCTGGATGAATTGCTCAACCACTCCGACCCGATCCTGGCTTACCGGGCACTGGTTGACATTGCCGGCCGCTCGCCTGACTCGCGCGAATCCATCCTGGCCCGGCAGAACATTCCCGCCAGCCAACGAATACAAAGCATGCTCGCCGACCGCGACTCGGACGGTCAATTACCCCGCCATCCGTACCAGAAGTGGCTCGGCGCGCATTGGGTGTTGTATCTCCTCGCCGAATGGGGTTACCCGCCGGGCGATACAAACCTGATCCCGCTGCGGGAACAGGAACTGGATTGGCTGTTTTCGGACGCGCACAAGAAAAACATCCGGTTGATCGACGGCCGCACGCGGCGCTGCGCATCCCAGGAGGGGAACGCCTTGTTTTCCCTGCTGGCGCTGGGGCTGGCGGATGAACGCTGTGACGAACTGGCCCGCCGATTGGTTGCCTGGCAATGGCCGGATGGCGGTTGGAATTGCGACAGGCGCCCGGCAGCCTCGCATTCCTCCTTTCACGAGTCGCTGATCCCCCTGCGCGCGCTTTCGCTGCATGCCCGTCTCACCGGCAACGCCGCCTCCCGCCAATCGGCGCAGCGCGCCGCCGAAATGTTTCTCTCCCGCCATTTGTTTCGCCGCTTAACCAACGGGCAATTGATCGATCGGCATTTCCTTGAATTGCATTACCCGTTTTTTTGGCATTATGATGTCCTGTTCGGGCTCAAGGTGATGGCGGAGGGCGGTTGGATCACAGATTCGCGCTGCTCGGAGGCGTTGGACTGGCTGGAATCCCGGCGCCTGCCGGACGGTGGCCTGCCCGCGGACGCACGTTGGTACACCCTGACGGAGCGGGATGTGAGCGGCCGTTCTGCGGTCGATTGGGGATCGGTTTCGAAAACAAAATCGAATCCTTTCGTCAGCCTGATAGCGCTTTCTGTTTTGCGGGCCGCCGGTAGAGATTCCGCGGAAAATTGAATTGCGCAACCGCTGGTGAACGAATATACTTGAACCAATTCTTCGATGGGAGCGGTATATGGCACGCAATTATTTGCACAGCTTACTGGGTGACCAGGAGGAAATTCTGCTGGTTTCGCGCCAGCACTGGTTCGTGCTCTTCAGAATGATCCTCCTCGAACTGATCGCGATACTCATCCTGGTCGTCATACTGGTCATCGCGCAACCCTTGCTTCCCGAAATCCCCATTGGCTATGGTTATTTCCTCTTGATTCTGCCGTTGATCAGCATGGCCAGGGAATTTATGATCTGGTGGAACCGGCAAATTGTGATCACCAACCGTCGTGTCATCCAGCTTTCTGGCATCATCAATAAAAACGTGATCGATTCGTCGCTGGAGAAAGTCAACGACGTGAAAATGGTCCAATCCTTCTGGGGACGGCTGTTCCGCTATGGTAACGTGGAAATCCTCACCGCCAGCGAAATGGGCGCCAACCTGTTCAAGAAGATCGGCAACCCGATCCGCTTTAAGACCACCATGTTGAACGCAAAATCCCGGTTGGAATTGGAACAGGCCGGTGGTTTTGTGGAAAAATTGAGCGCCATAGACGTCTCTGAGCCCACCGCGAACGACATCCCCGCGCTGATCGAACGGCTGGGCGCCTTGCGCGAAAAAGGCATCCTTACCCAGGAGGAGTTCGAGAAAAAGAAAGCCGAACTGCTCGAAAAACTTTGAAAAACGCCGAAAGCACTGCCGCAATGTCCAACGATTCCCCGGGCCAGCCTGTCGCCATCCGCAAAGTGTTCATTTGCCAGAACGGCGATTGCGCCGCGAAAGACCGCGCGCGGGCCTTGTTCGAGCGGCTGGTGGAGTTGCGCGCAGCGGCCGGGCTGGACGACCCGGACGCGGCCGGCTATTTCAAATGCAACCTCTCCGGCTGCCTGAATGTTTGCAGGGATGGACCGGTGCTGGTGGTTCAACCCGACCAGATTCTTTACCGCTGTCCTTCTGAAAAGGATCTGGAACGGATCTTCGCGGATCATTTGCTGGGCGGCATTCCGGTACCCGGCCTGTTCACCCGGCGAAAAGATGCCTGAGTGCAAATTGGTTACGCGAAATCGGTTACGCGAATGAAAAAACGTTCCTAGAATACTTGATTAATTTGATCGAAAATTAGATTAGAAACCTTAAACTTGTCTGAACAAATGCGCGATTCGCTTGACTCGCGCCTCATTTTTTACTATTATTAAGGTGCAGGGAGTTCAGAGGGATTGGATCGCTGGCATTCCTGAAAATCTGAACTGCAACGTACATCCCAGCAAGTTGAGGATCGCAACGGGCATCTACAGATTAACATCTCTCCAGCAAGGAAACTTCATGAGGCAATCTCTAATCCCAGGTTCTCACATCAAGATGGAGGACCCTTGGTCAGGAGAACCCAATGAAGTGGAGCAATGAGAGATCCCCAGAATGAATTTGTTGGCCTCATGTCCTGATGTAGGAATCCGGCTAAAACAAATTCAGGGAAGAATGTCAGGCTGAGATTACTTTGGACCCCTGCACCTTTCACTCCTGGAGTTGAAATACAGCTCCAGGAGTGTTTTTATTTACTGGGCTTCGTGGAGATGACCGACGGTTTCAAGGACCCCACGTACGGCAGGTTGCGGTATTTTTCCCGAAAATCCAGACCGTAGCCCACCACAAAGCGGTCAGGGATGTCAAACCCTTTGAATCGCAGGGGAATGTCAATCAGGCGCTTATCCGGTTTGTTGAATAACACGCACACTTCCAGGCTGGCCGGTTGGCGCGCCCGCAAAGTGCGCAGCAGATAGTTAAGCGTCAGACCTGTATCAATCACATCTTCAACAAATAAAATGTGCCGCCCTTCAATGGGCGTCTCAAGATCTTTTACCAGCCGCACCAGCCCATGTGCGCGCGAATCGGTGGAATAGTTCGCCACCGAGAGGAAATCCACTTCAGCCGCGATCGGCAGCGCTTTCAGCAGGTCAGCCATGAAGAACAACACGCCCTTCAACACGCCCACCAGCACGGGATTCTTATCGCGGTACTCCGCGCTGATCTCGGCCGCCAGTGCGCTCACGCGCGCCTGGATCTGTTCGGCGGTGAACAGCACCTCGCTGATATCCGGGGATAATTCGCCAAAATCGGGTGGTTGAATGCGGCTCATGCTTCCCTCGTTTGGGCTTGCGTGCCATCAATGGGCTCGGCTTCCTGCATCAAGCCGTACTTGATGAGCATATCGCGCAATTCGCGCCGCTTGAGCAATTTCACATTGACATCCGGATAAAGTTCGCGCATCAACCGCATGCGTCGATTCTTATACCGCGCCAGGTGCGGCCGCAGCGTGGTTAATTCGATATACAGGTTCTGCTGAGGGAGATAAAAATCGGGGGTAAAGGCCTCCAGCACCCGGCCGTCTGCATCTACCTCCAACGGGAAGGTGTGCGGCTCATACACCCAGTCGATGCCGTAAAAATCGAGGATTTTTGCAAAGGTCTCTTCAACGGGACCGGCAAAATGCGCTTTTCCATTTG
>ERZ1645192.2695-NODE-2695-length-14642-cov-6.098032_pt1 | contig 14642 bp, 14 predicted proteins | sample MGYA00575354_ERZ1645192 | MGnify/ENA primary metagenome ERZ1645192 (study PRJEB40844, sample SAMN11349763) | freshwater sediment metagenome | isolation source: river sediment | host: Sediment | place: India: Faizupur Khadar , New Delhi | collected 2017-02-21 ... | reverse complement strand
CCGAACGATTTTTTGACGTAGGCATCGCCGAACAGCATGGCGTCACCATGAGCGCCGGAATGGCGGCGCAAGGGTTTATTCCGGTTTTCGCGGTTTACTCCAGCTTTCTCCAGCGCGCGTATGATCAGGTGGTGCATGACGTGTGTATGCAGAATCTGCCGGTCATCTTTGCGGTGGACAGGGCTGGACTCGTGGGTGACGACGGCGAAACCCACCATGGCGTTTTTGACATCTCCTATCTGTCGCATATGCCGAACATGACGATTCTGGCGCCCAGCAACCGAGAAGAGCTGGAATACATGATTGAATTTGCGGTCAACCTCAAAGCGCCGGTGGTCATCCGTTATCCCAGAGGCCGTTTTGGACGGGATAAGGACGGCCCGATACGCTCGGTGTTGGATTGGGAAGTGATTGAACCAGCCAGAAAAACCACGGTTATCGCCTGCGGCGCGTATGTGGATACCGCCATCCGCGCTTTGGAAAAATCGGAAAAGCGATTTGGCCTTTACAGCGCGCGCGCGATAAAACCGCTGGACGAAAAATCGCTGGATGAGATTGCGGCAAAATCCGAACATATCATCGTGATGGAAGACAACGCGATGATTGGGGGTTTAGGCTCGCTGATTGAAGACTATTACGCAAAAAAAGATATCGCGAAAAATATTACCAAGATGGGCATACCCGATCGGTTTATCACGCACGGCAGTGTGGAGCTTTTAAACGAAGAAATTGGGCTGACCGTGGAAGGGCTCCTCGAAAAGGTGGCGGCGCATGAAGGAAAATAGCGATCGCATCGATATCCGGCTTGTGGCGCTGGGGATGGCGCAGAGCCGCGAGGACGCCAAAAAGATGGTGATGGCCGGATGCGTGTTTTCAGATGGGATTCGTGTGGACAAAGTGTCCGAAAGTGTATCGCAGGATGCGCATCTGGAAGTCTTGGGTTTTGAAAAAGAATTTGTCAGCCGCGGCGGATATAAGCTGAAAAAAGCCATCGCGGTTTTTAATATTGAGCTGAATGGCCTCACCTGCGCGGACATCGGCGCCAGCACGGGCGGGTTTTCGGACTGTATGTTGCAAAACGGTGCCAAACGCGTTTTTGCCGTAGACACGGGATACGGTCAGCTGGATTGGAAAATCCGGTCGGACGCACGCGTCAGTCTGTATGAGCGGTTCAACGCACGCTTTCTGGAAATCGACACCTTTGACGAGCCCGTGGACTTTGCCGCCATCGATGTGTCATTCATCTCGCTGAAACTCATCCTTCCCGCTGTCAGGAAAACGCTGAAACCCGACGGCCGGTTGGTCTGCCTCATCAAGCCGCAGTTTGAAGCTGGACGCGAAAAAGTGGGGAAAAAGGGCGTGGTGCGGGACAAGAGTGTGCATGCCGAAGTCATCCGAAACGTTATCGCTTACGCGGAAGGAAGCGGATTAAATGTTCTGGGCCTTGACTTTTCGCCGATTAAGGGCCCGAATGGCAACATCGAATATCTGCTGTTTTTAAGCGCGTCGGAAAAGGCGGTGTCATACAATATCGACTTGGTCATCGATGCGGCATGGACGAATTTATAGCCTATGAAAAACGGCTTTTTTTTGTTATAATTAGAAATAAACGTTTATAAATATACGAGGAGCCAAAATGAAGAACGTCGGCATATATGTGAACTCAACCAAGGATTTTGACGGAGCACTGCCTGACGTTTGCGCGTTTTTGGATGCGCGTAAAATCCAGTATACCGTTGAATTCTCAAACGAAGCGCACAAGATTCAGTGCGACTCCATCGATACGCTGATCGTGTTGGGCGGAGACGGCACACTGCTGACCGCGGCGAGACGCACCGCGCCATACGACGTCAACATCCTCGGTGTCAACACCGGCAGGCTGGGCTTTTTGACCGCCTGTGAAGTATCTGAGATGGATGACCTTCTGACGCGCTATCTGGCGGGGGATTATTACATCGAAAAACGACTGTTGATTAAAACCCGTGTGGTGAAGGACGGAAAATCCGAGTTTTCGAGTCTGGCGATGAACGATGCGTTTATCACGCGAAAAGGTATCGCGCGTATGATGCGGATTGACGTGTTTATCGATGATATTCCAGCCAATGCGTTCAGTGCGGATGGCATCCTCATCAGCACGCCCACCGGCTCGACCGGCTATTCGCTTTCGGCGGGCGGACCGATTATCACGCCCGAAGTGGAGGCCATTCTGGTATCGCCGGTATGCGCCCATTCGCTGAACACCCGTGCCATGGTGATTCCAACATCCAGCCGGGTGACCATCCGCTCGTCATGCCCGTATGAAGACTTATGCCTGACGCTGGACGGGCAGATACAGACCGCATATGCGCCAGATGCACAGATTGAAATCGACGTTTTTGATCACAAAGCACAGTTTATCCGTTTTGACCGGGACTATTTCTACCCGCGGCTGAAAGGCAAGCTGGTGGATTGGTCGATGCCATAAAATATCGAAGCAAGGGCGGAGAAAAAGATGAAGACAGCCAGACAGAACTTGATACTGGATATTATCAAAAGCAATGATATTGAAACGCAGGAAGACCTGGCCGACGCGCTCATGAATATGGGCATCACCATCACCCAGGCCACCGTTTCGCGCGACATCAAGGAGCTGAACCTCATCAAGGTGCAGACCGAAAGCGGACGCTACAAATATGCGGCCAATGCGGGCGAAAGCGACGTCAAAAACATTGGTGTCCTGATTCGCATGTTTAAAACATCGGTCAAATCCATCAAAACCGCGGGCAATATCATCGTCATCAAAACTTTGACAGGGTCGGCCAACGCGGCGGCCGAAGCCGTCGATAATTTGGATTTGGTCGGCATGGTCGGCACCTTGGCGGGCGACAACACCATATTCGTCGCGGCGGCCAGCGAACAGGATGCGGACAGCATCAGCGAGAAATTAAATCAATTGATCAAATAGAAAGAGAAACACGGAAGGACAACAGGGGAACCATGCTTAAGCACCTGCATATACGAAATATCGCATTAATAGACGACCTTCATATCGACTTTTCCGAAGGACTCAACGTACTCAGCGGTGAGACCGGCGCAGGCAAGTCGATTATTGTTGATTCATTGAATCTGGTTTTGGGCGAGCGCGCCGACCGCGAGCTGATAAAAGCGGGAACCGACAAGGCAGACGTGGAGGCCACTTTCGAAATCGGTCAGCATAAGCGCGTCAAACAGCTGCTTTTAGATAACGAACTGGAAGACATGGGCGGTGAACTGGTGATATCCCGTGCGCTCAGCATCGAAGGAAAAAATATCTGCCGTATCAACGGCACACTGGTCTCCCTAAATATCCTTAAAAATATCAGTGATCTTTTGGTGGATATACACGGACAGCATGAACACCAGACCCTGCTGCATCAGGGCAATCATATTGAGTTTTTGGACCGCTACGGCTGGTCCAAGATTAAGCCCTTAAAGCTGACGGTTAAAAAGCTGTTCGACGAATACAGTGAAATCAAGCATTCTATCACCCTGCTCTGCGGCGACGAAAAAGAACGCGAGCGCAGTATGGACCTTTTGCGGTTCCAGATTGACGAGATTACCGCGGCCAAGCTGAAACCCAATGAGGACGAAATTCTTTTGGACGAAAAGAGGAAAATGCAAGCCGCCGAGCATGTGATCGGCGCGCTTTCGGGTGCCTATTCGGCGCTTTTTGAGGGCGGCAACGGTGATTTCGCCATCCTCGATCGTTTTAAGGATATCATCAACCTGTTTGAAAAAATCAAGGATGTGGACGAGAAATACGCCGCCATCTACGAGCGGCTGAACGAAGCTTACTATCTGGCCGAAGAGACGGGCATGGATATTCGTTCGGAAAAGGACGAATACTTCTTTGACCCGAAGGAGCTGGCCGCCGCCGAAGAGCGGATCAACGAAATCAACAACTTAAAGCGCAAGTACGGAAGGGATATCGAGGAGATCTTCGCTTTCCAGAAACGCAGCGAGGATGAATATGAACGTCTGGTCAACGCCGAAGAACAGCTGGGCGTTTTGACCGAAAAAATAAATGGAATTACCGACGACCTGTATTCGGCCAGCATGGCGCTGTCGCTGGAACGCAAGATGACCGCCAAGATATTTGAGCGGGCCATTTTGGGCGAGCTTGCTGACCTTGGTATGACCGGCGCAGGGTTCGAGGTGTATTTCAACAAAATCGAAGAAAAAGAAAAAGCCGAATTCACGGCAAACGGCTTGGATAAGGTGGCTTTCTATATCACCTTGAACCCAGGCCAGCCCTTAAAGCCGCTCTCCAAGGTGGCGTCCGGCGGTGAAATTTCGCGTATCATGCTGAGCTTTAAGAACATCCTCGGCAAGACCGATGTGATTCAAACCAACGTGTTCGATGAAATCGATACGGGCATCAGCGGCATCATCGGCAACGTGGTGGCCGAAAAGCTGGCGTCCATCGCCAAAATGCGTCAGGTCATCTGTGTGACGCATCTGGCGCAGATTGCGGCGTTTGCCGACAAAAACTTTCTGATTGAAAAAACCGTGATTGATGGGAATACCAAAACCGCCACCATCCCGCTGGATGAACCGGGCAAGATTCGGGAGGTCGCCCGTTTGGCGGGCGGCAATGATTCCGAAATCTCGCTCCAGCATGCGCGGGAAATGATCACCAAAGCCAAAAATAAATCTGTATTGTAAAACTTTTAAGCCGGGCAATCGTCCGGCTTAATTATTCATCTTTTATTCACAAGAATGTTATTGAATTGATAGCCGCCTAAAGTATATTGTAAAAAACGAAATTTAAGGAAATGACTTCATGGATATTACTTTACTCTTAGACGTGATATTTGCCTGGGCCAGTGTGGTGCTGGCGGTGTTGGCTGCTGTTATCTGGATATTACGCATTCTGCTTAAAAAGCGCATCGTCGCGCCGGGTTCAGCGCTGGGACGTGCGCATCGTTCGCTTCGGCTGTCGCATATCTGGATTGGTATCGCCTTCATATTCACCAGTGTGATGCACGCCATATTTTCATCGGTTGGTCTGTTCTCGCTGAACTATGGCACGCTGACGCTGATTGTTGGCGTGCTTCTGGCGGCGATGTATATGATTAAAAAAAGAGTTAGTCGGTTTTCCTGGCTGACCATCCATCGCCTGCTGACCGTGATGCTGGTGGTGCTTTTGGGTCTGCATATCTATGACGTGGGCGGGGCACCGGCAACCACACAGCTGATTGCCGAAATTTCCGGTACGGCCCAAACGGCTGAAGCATCCGATCAACTCCTGATGCTGGCTTCGGACGTGGCCGACACAACCGACTCAAAGTATATTGACGGCACATACACGGGCGTGGCTGATGGATTTGGTCCTGACTTAACCGTAGAAGTGACGATTGAGGGCGGTGAGATTACCGATATTCAAATCGTTTCGCATAACGAAGTGGGCGCAAAATACTATGCGTCGGCCATGGTGACGATTCCCGAAGAGATTATCGCGGCGCAGAGCGTGGATGTGGACAGCGTCTCCGGCGCGACATACACCAGTATGGGTATCAAAAACGCCGTAGCTGATGCACTCTCGCAGGCAACAAGCGACGGCAGCACGGTGGTGGCCGTGGAGGACGCATCCTTGCAGGCAGTGGCCACCGAGGCCGTAGAAGAGGTGACGCAGGATACTACAGAAGAAGCCACATTCGCGGACGGAACATATACCGGCGTGGCCGACGGATACGGACCCGATTTGACGGTGGAAGTCACCATTGAAGGCGGGCTTATCACCGATATCCAAATCGTATCGCATAACGAACATGGCTCGCAGTTTTATGGCCCCGCGATGGAGACTGTGCCTGACGAGATTATCGCGGCGCAGAGCGTGGAAGTGGACAGCGTCAGCGGATCCACCTACACCAGCGTGGGTATTAAAAACGCTGTAGCCGATGCACTAACACAGGCTTTGATCAGCGGTGAAGCGCCTGCGACCGAGACTGTGTCCTCGTCCGGGGGACAGCACGGAAACCGCAGAGGATCGGACGACGACTAAGCTGCTCATAAATCAAAAGATATAAGGGCGGTCAGCACCGCCCTTTTTGTCAGCATCGCAGATTTTGGCTCAATGCGGGCAATTTAAAATGTTAAATTCTTATAATGACAGGAATTCGCTTGCAAAAGCGTTTTTTTTTTGCGATAATTATGTCAATCCCTTAAAGAAGCTGCTCAAACAAACAATAATTATGACACATAATGACTGACTTATCCGTATGCTTATTTTGACATAAGGCAACGGTTGCCGCACCTCAATATCGATGGATTCTTACCGTGTCTCAAAGGGATAATGAGATGAGAATGGTTGCTGCATAAGTGAAAAATCAGATCAGTGAGTTTGAAAAATATTTAAAAAAAAATAATAAACTCAGCAAAAACACGATTGATGCCTATATGACGGACATCCATCAGTTTTTCGATTATCTGTCCGAATCCGGATTTTCCAGTTTTTCTGACATCACCAACGCTGTGCTTTTGGCCTATTGTGCCAAAATGCAGAGCAAAGGCATATCGAAAGCCAGTATCTTAAGAAAACTCTCTTCCATCAAAAAATTCTATGGATATTTAAATATCAAGTATAACACCGGCGTGGACATCGGGGCTTTTGAAGATTTGCCCAAACACAAAAAATCCCTGCCAAAATACGTTTCCACACAGGAGATTAACAAACTTTTCGATTCATTTGACGTCAACACGCATAAAGGCTTGCGGGACAAAGCCATGCTGGAACTGCTGTACGCCACCGGCATGAAAGTCTCCGAGTTGATTTCGCTGAAACTGTTTGATTTGTCGCTGGAGAAAATGGAAGTGACACTGCCGGACAGGGATGGGTACAACACCCTGCCGTACCCTGAGAGCACCATGCGCGCGATAAAGGAATATTTAACCCACGCACGGCCGGTGATCACCAAAAATCATCCCAGCGATATTTTGTTTGTCAATTTGAAAGGCGAGGGCATGACCCGCCAGGGCTTCTGGAAGATTATCAAAGAGCAGGCGGACAAAGCGGGCGTGACCGAAGAGATTAACCCGAACACTTTACGCAATTCATTTGCCGTCCACCTCATCAACAACGGCGCAGACGTTCTGGACATTAAAGAGATGATGGGGCATTCGGATATATCGACCACACAGGCCTATTTTGAGGCCGCCAAGTCGGAAAAATTACGGCGGCGGGTGACCACCAAGCACCCAAGGGAGCATTGAAAATATAAAAGGAGAACATCATGAAAAAAGTTGTATTGATTATATTGGATAGCTTTGGTGTTGGAGAACTTGAGGATGCCTATAAATTCGGCGATGAGGGATCCAACACTTTTTTGCATATTGCCGAAAAATCAACGAAGCTGCACATCCCCAATATGCTGGCCATGGGCCTTGCCAACATTCAGGGCTTAAACAGCAAACTGGCAGTGGAAAACCCATCGGGCGCTTATGGCAAAGCCAAAGAAAAATTTGAGGAAAAAGACACCACGGGCGGGCATTGGGAGATTGCCGGACTCATTCTGGATAAACCCTTTAAGACCTACCCGAACGGTTTTCCCAAAGAGATTATGGACGAATTCGAATCCAAAATCGGCACCAAAACGCTGGGGAACTATCCGGCTTCGGGCACCGAGATTATCAAGGAGCTGGGCGAAGAGCATGTGAAAACCGGATATCCCATCGTCTACACCTCAGCCGATTCGGTGTTCCAGATTGCGATGCACGAGGATGTCATCCCGATTGAACGGCAGTACGAAATCTGCAGGATTGCGCGGGAGATGCTGCAGGGGGACAATCTGGTCGGCCGCGTCATCGCGCGTCCTTTTGCCGGATCGCCCGGAAACTTCCAGCGCACCGAAAGGCGGCGTGATTATTCGGTGACGCCCCCGCGCGACACCGTGCTGGATGCGCTGAAAAACGCAGGGAAAAAGGTCTTTGCCATCGGAAAAATTGAAGATATCTTCAACCACAAAGGCATCACCGACGTCATTCATTCCACCAATAATGCGGCGGGCATTGAAGCCACTTACACGGCTATGAAGCAGGATTTCGAGGGGCTGGTCTTCACCAACCTCGTCGATTTTGATATGCTGTACGGCCACCGCAACAACGTGGACGGTTACGCCGAAGCGCTTTCCTACTTTGACGAACGACTGCCCGATATCATCGCGCTTTTGGGCGACGAGGATATCCTGATGATTGCGGCCGACCATGGATGCGACCCAACGACGCCCAGCACCGATCATAGCCGCGAGTATATCCCGATTCTGGCTTACGGAAAAACCGTGAAAGCCAATATCGACCTCGGTGTCCGCGACAGCTTCTCGGACATCGGCGCGACGATTGCCGAATTCTTTGAGGTGCCCTTCGTCGTGGGAAAATCATTTTTAAAGGATATTTCGAAATAGGAAGAGAAATGACAAAAGAACGTATTGATGCGGCTTCAGCATACTTAAAAGATAGAATTAAAACCCCCGATCTGCTGATTATTCTGGGGTCGGGATTGGGCGATTACGCCGACACATTCACCGATGCGGTGAAAATCGCTTATTCGGATATTCCGGGCTTTCCGAAGTCCACCGTGCCCGGGCATGCCGGACAGCTGGTGGTTGGAGAAAAGCATGGAAAAACAGTGGCTGTGATGCAGGGACGGTTCCATTGCTACGAGGGATACACCCCGCAGGAAGTGGTGATTCCCGTCCGCACGCTGATGAAACTGGGATGCAAAAAGATGCTGGCCACCAACGCGGCGGGCGGCGTGAACGCGAAATTTCAACCGGGCGATTTGATGATTATCACCGACCATATCAATCTGGCCGGATTCAATCCGCTGACCGGCCCAAACCACGACGACCTGGGCCCGCGCTTTTCGGATATGACCTACGCGTACGACAAGGTTTTGCGGCAGATTCTCATGGACGGCGCATCGGAGCTCCAAATCAGAGTCCAGCAGGGCATCTACTGCCTGTGGTCGGGGCCGTCGTTTGAAACACCGGCAGAAATCGTGTTCTCGCGCACCATCGGCGCTTCGGCGGTGGGCATGAGCACGGTGCCCGAAGTGATTGCGGCCAACCACGGCGGCATGCGGTGCGCCGGACTTTCGTGCATCACCAATATGGCGGCGGGCATGCTGGACCAGCCCTTAAATCATGAGGAAGTGCTGGAGACCGGAAAGCTGGCTGCCGAAAAAACAAAGTTGCTGATTGACTACTTTGTATCCAGAGTGTAGTTATAGCGGTTTATATTCGCATATACGGATATAGTTTATTAACGAAATAAAAACTGTTGTTTCAGCGGTTGAATATCGGTCGCCATATACGGTATAATGGTTGAGCTGTTTAGACAGGAAGAAAATAGGAGTTAAAATATATGCTTTTACAGGCGATTTCAAGCGGATCTACTTGGACAGAAATTTTAATCATGATGGCCTATCTGGTACCGGCACTGCTGATTGGTTTTTCGTTCCATGAAGCGGCGCATGCGTATGCGGCATTTCGCGCCGGAGACCCGACGGCGCGCAACCTTGGCCGGATGTCCTTAGACCCTTTGCGGCACCTGGATCCGATGGGAACTCTGATGCTGTTGCTGGTCGGATTCGGATGGGCAAAACCCGTGCCGATCAATCCGAGGAATTTTAGAACCCCGAGAAGAGACGAATTTGTCGTCAGCATTGCGGGGATTCTCACCAATTTTGTTCTGGCGTTTTTTGCGATGGGGCTGTATGTGCTCCTAAGCACCAAAGGATGGTACGACCGTCTGGGCGTGATTTTAAATTTCCTCATCTATCTGGTTCAGATCAATGTGGTTCTTGCCGTGTTTAACCTGATTCCTCTGCCGCCGCTGGACGGGCATCATCTGGTTACGGCGGTATTCCCCCGAACCGAGCGGTTCTACTATTCCATCGCGCGTTACGGTTTCTGGATTCTGATTGGTGTGCTGTTTATTCTCAACCAATTCAATATCCTTGAAACGGTGGTTTGGAGCATCATCAACAAATTCTATGCGTTTTATAAGTTGTTCATGTGATGGATAATTATCAGTTTAAACTCGATCAGTTTGAAGGCCCGCTGGACCTCTTACTGCATCTGATTAAAAAATCAAAAATCAATATTGAAGACATCTTTGTCTCTGAGATCACCGAACAGTATCTGGCCTACATGGAAGAACTCGATGAGCTGGACATGGACCGTGCCAGTGACTTCCTGACCATGGCGGCCACGCTGGTCTATATCAAGTCCCGCACGCTGGTGCCAAAGCCGGTGGATGACGACGAGCTGGAGGAAGACCCGGAGCAGGAGCTGATTGAGCGCCTGAAAGCCTACAAGATATTCAAAGAAGCGTCGCAAGGCATGAAAACCATGGAAGAGACGGCGCGGGGCAGACACTTTAAACTGCCGCAGGAATATCCGTTTGAGCTGGACAACTTCTCCATCGAAGGCGCCACTGTCGATAAACTGTACGCGGCGTTTAACCGCATCATGCAGCGCGTCACCGAGCATGAAGAAAACCCATATCGGCAGATTGACTTTGCGCCCGAAGTGGTTTCGGTGCGTCAGCGGCGGCAGGATATACTGGATATGCTGAAGGAAAAAGGCACGATATCCTTCGATATGCTGTTTGAAGGCGTGGCGTCACGGCTGATGATGGCAGTCACCTTCCTCGCGTTGCTGGAGCTCCTGCATATCGGCAAGATTAAAGCCACACAAAAAGAAAACACAGATGTGATCATCATTTCAAGAAAATAGACAGATAAGGGAAACGGAAGAACACGTGGTAGAGAAGAATATTGAGAACGCGATAGAGGCAATTCTGTTTGTAGCCGGAGAGGCGATGAAGATTTCGGACATCGCCAGCGCTTTGGAGGAATCCGAAGTGACGGTTTCTTCGGTTGCCGACCGAATGATTGAAGAGCGCAAGAAAAACGAAAGCGGGATTGAGATTTTACGCTTAGGCAACAAACTGCAGCTTTCGACGAATCAGGCGTACGAGCCCTATATCAAAAAGCTGTTTATGCCGGACAACACCTACACCATCACCAACGCCGCCATTGAAACACTTTCGATTATCGCCTATAACCAGCCCATCACCCGCGGCGAGATTGAGAAAATCCGCGGCGTCAGCTGTACCTATTCGCTGGGCGCGCTGCTGGCCAAGGGACTGATCAGCGAAGCAGGTAAAAAAGAAACGCTGGGACATCCCATCCTCTACGCCACCACCGACGAGTTCTTACGGCATTTCGGGCTTTCCGACCTGATGGAACTGCCGAAACTGGCCGAACAGGAAAATGAATAGATTGAACCGAATACCAGACAAATCGTTTGGTATTTTTTATTTCGGCTGATATAATAATTTCTATGGAAAATGAATGGATGCGATTAAATAAATATTTGGCGGACTCCGGAGTATGCAGCCGAAGAAAAGCGGACGAGCTGATTGCGGCGGGCGCGGTGACGGTCAACGGTCAGGTCACGACCGAAATGGGGACGAAAGTGGATGCCTTGCAGGACAGTGTGACGGTGAACGGCGAACTGATTTCACTCAATACGGCGCATGAATACTATATCCTTAATAAGCCGACAGGCGTGGTCTGCACATGCGACGATCCGCAAGGCAGGCGGACTGTTCTGGATATCATCCAAACTGACGCGCGATTGTATCCAGTGGGGCGGCTGGACTTTGAATCCAGCGGACTTTTAATTTTGACCAATGATGGAGACATGACGCACCGTGTGACGCATCCCAGCTTTGAACTGGAGAAGGAATATATCGCCTCGGTACGCGGAACGCTTTCGGATGCCGATTTGGATAAGCTTCGAAACGGCGTATATATCGACGGTAAAAAGACAAGCCCGGCGACTGTAGAAGTGCTGAAAAAAGGGGAAAAAACGAGTATCATCAAATTCATCATACACGAGGGAAGAAACCGACAAATTCGTATGATGATTCGGGCGGTGGGCAGCCATGTCGCCGCGCTGGAACGCGTCCGGCTGGGGAAACTGAAGCTGACGGGTTTAAAATCGGGGGAATATCGAAAGCTGTCGCCAGAGGAGATTGACTATCTGAAAGGGCTGAATTAAGCGACGAGGGCTGAGGCTATACAGAACTCCAAAGGGCATGGAACTATCAGGAAACATGAAAAACATCTGACAATAACGCCATCATCACGATGCGAAATTCATGAAGAAAATCGATTGATCGGGTATTAAATAGAAGAAGAAATGCCGGAAATCCGATCGTGTTTGAATAAAAACAAGTTGATTTTTAACGAGATATAGAGGATAATATATAAAGTTACGAGCATATGATGGGGTAATGTGGATTAATTTTTATTGATTTGCGGATTACGAAATTTACATCCCAACAATAATTTTAAATATTACGAAGGATTTATGGAGGTTTAACGAATGAGCAAACTCGACAGGCTAAAAGAATTTGAAACAAAAAAACAGTCTGTGCTCGCGGGCGGCGGGGAAGCCAAAGTCAAGAAACAGCATGACGACGGTAAACTGACGGCCAGAGAGCGTATCGCGAGGCTTTTGGATGACAAGAGTTTTGTTGAAACAGACGCGTTTGTGCAGGGATCGATGGCCGCGGACGGCTTTGAAGCTGTCTCAGCAGCCGGCGAAGGCGTTGTGACCGGTTTTGGCACCATCAACGAACGTCCGGTGTACGTGTTCTCACAGGACTTCACGGTGCTTGGCGGATCGCTGGGCTACATGCACACACAAAAGATTTTAAAGGTACTGGATATGGCGGGCAAAACAGGGATTCCTGTGATCGCTGTGCTGGATTCCGCCGGCGCAAGATTGGGCGAAGGCGCGGCCAGCCTGAACGGCCTTGGCAAAATCATGAAAAAAATGACCGAGCTTTCGGGCGTGGTTCCTGTCGTTTCCGTTGTGGCCGGCCCGTGTGTGGGCTCGGCATCCTATCTCACGGCATTATCCGATTTCGTTTTCACTGTAGACAAAATTTCAACCATCGCTTCGGCGGCACCTTCCACCTATGGTGTGGACGCCAAGAGCTTCGGCGGCGCAAAAGCTTCTGTTGAAGTTTCGGGCGTTGCGGATTTCTTTGCGGGCAGCGAAGATGCATGCTATGTGCAGGTTAAACAGTTGATGGAATTCCTGCCGTTCAACAACGTGGAAGATGCGCCGGTTTATGACATGACCGATGACTTAAACCGTCAGATTGCCGAATTTGATTCTTCGGAAGTGGACGCGAAAGCGATGATTGCGGCGATTGCCGATGGTCGCATATTTTTGGAAACCAAAGCCGGATATTCTTCCAGCATCGTGACCGGATTTATCCGCCTGAACGGTTTTGTTGTGGGCGTGGTCGCCAACAACGGCGCACCGCTCTGCAAAGAAGGCGCAAAGAAAGCGGCAAAATTCATTCGCTTCTGTGATGCGTTTAATACGCCCATCCTGACCTTGGTCGATACCGAAGGCTATGCGGTGGATGCCGAAGCCGAAAAAGCGGGTGTGATTTCCGACGCGGCCAAACTGATCTTCGCCTATGCCGAAGCCAGCGTACCCATGGTCACGGTGATTACCGGTAAAGCGGTCGGCGCCGGATTTGTATCCATGTGCCCCAAAGGACTTGGCGCGGATATGGTCTATGCGTGGCCGAATGCTGAAATCTCCTGCCTGGCTTCCGAAACTGCGGCCAACATCATCATGACCGATGAGCTGATCAGCGCGGACAACCCGATAGAAAAACGCAAGACACTGGGCGGTCTGTATGCCGAGAAATTCGCTAATCCGTTTGAAGCGCCCAAGCAGGGCGCGGTGGACGATATCAACAAACCCACCGAAACCAGACACCGCGTCATCGCCGGCCTTGAAATGGCCTTTGGAAAGCGCGACCAGGTTCTGCCGAAAAAACACAGCGTATTGCCGCTTTAATCTAGGAGGAAAATATTATGAGTTTAGCATTAACAAAACTGGCATTTGGCGGCGGCGTCTTTTTGTTCGGTTTCAGCATTGTTTTCTTTTGCTTAATCGTTCTGCTATATTACATCAAATTTCAATCTTTGTTCTTCACCAGCAGTAAAAAAAAAGAGAAGACCGTCGAGCTGAATAGCAAAAAAAAAATCGAAAATGCAACCGTCCCAACAGCAACATCAAATGACGGTGAATTGATTGCGGTAATCTCCGCAGCTGTGGCTATGGCTCTTGGCACAGCACCCGGCAATTTGGTAATAAAGTCCTACCGCAGAATCGGCGCCAACACACCAGCTTGGCGGCAGGCGGGCAGACGTGATTCAGTTTTTAATAAATTTTAAATAAGTTTGGAGGAAACATTCATGCGTAAATTTAACATAAGTGTTAATGGAGCTTCTTACGAAGTGGAAGTTGAGGAAATCGGCGGCGGATACAGCGCACCGGCTCCCGTAGCAGCGCCTGTCAGCGCACCTGCCGTTGCAGCAGCTCCGGCTCCGGCAGCAGCACCTGCTGCTCCCAAAGCGGCAGCTCCGGTTGGCGCTGGCGAGCAGATTAAATCGCCGATGCCCGGAAACATTTGGGGTATTGTGGCAACACCCGGCCAGATGGTTAAAGAAGGCGATACCATTCTGATTCTGGAAGCCATGAAGATGGAAAACGAAATTCTGGCCCCCAAAGACGGAAAAGTGG
>ERZ1645192.2693-NODE-2693-length-14643-cov-5.367562_pt1 | contig 14643 bp, 11 predicted proteins | sample MGYA00575354_ERZ1645192 | MGnify/ENA primary metagenome ERZ1645192 (study PRJEB40844, sample SAMN11349763) | freshwater sediment metagenome | isolation source: river sediment | host: Sediment | place: India: Faizupur Khadar , New Delhi | collected 2017-02-21 ... | reverse complement strand
GCTGAAAACTATATTTTTTAGTAACTAGCTGATAAATAAGCTTTTGCTTGAATATTCAGGGTCGCAGGTCAGGTTCACCCTCAGCTTTCTCCATCCTGCTTCGTCACCCGGGGTCGGAATGTGGGTAAGATGAACTTCGCAGTTTCCAAGATGCTTGAGTTGATCCATGGCCATCTGAGCAGCCGGATTAAAGAGTGCGCTGACGCTGAGAACGATAAGCATCTCGTCAACATCGAGGCTGGCTACCTTTCTGTTCAGTATATTGGTCTTAAGGTGTGTCACGGAGTCGATCAGGCTTTGTGGCAAGAGGAACATATTGTCCGGAAGACCCGCCAGATGCTTGCCCGCGTTCATTATCAGGCTTGAAGAGGCATGCATCAATGGAGAGTTCTTTCCTGTTATGATCGTGCCGTCAGCAAGTTCTATTGCCGCGCCGCAGAAAAATCCCGCATGACCTTTGCCTGTGTTTTCGGCTTCGGCAGCCGCCTCTCTAGCCGGCAAAACTACCGGTCTGTCTTCGGGTTTAGCGCCGACTTTGTTCATTATCATCTGAGCGTGTTCAAGTGAATCCTTTTCTGCAAGCCCAAGGGCATACTCAACGCCGCATCTGAAATACCTGCGTATTACTTCCTGGTGACCTGCTTCGTTCAAAGCGTTATGATCTATTATGCCTGCGCTGGCGCGGTTGACACCCATATCCGTCGGTGACAGGTACATTGATTTCTCGCCTGTGATTTTTTCAAGCATTTTTTTGAGAACGGGGAAGGCATCTATGTCCCTGTTGTAATTAACTACTTCTTTTCCGTACGCTTTTAAGTGGTGCGTATCTATCAGATTTTCATCCTTCAGGTCTATTGTCGCAGCTTCATAAGCTATGTTAACTTTGTGGTTGAGCGGAAGATCCCAGATCGGGAAAGTTTCGAATTTGGCGTATCCTGCTTTAACACCTTTTTTATATTCATGGTAAAGGCTGCACAGGCAGGTGGTCAGCTTTCCGCTTCCGGGGCCGGGACCTGTCACTACCACTATCGGTTTGTCGGTCTTGACATATTCGTTCGAACCGTAGCCTTTATCGCTTACTATCAGATCAATATTTTCTGGATATCCGTCTATCGGACGATGAATATAAACCTTCATTCCCCTCATCTCAAGCTTGTTCTTAAAAGCGTTGGCTGAAGGCTGATTCTCGTATCTTGTAATTACAACCGCTTTGATATCGATGCCCCATTCTCTGAAGTCGTCAATTGTCTTGAGCGCGTCGTGGTCGTAAGTTATTCCGAAATCCGCCCTGATCTTTTTTCTTTCGATATCGCCTGCGTAGATGCACATTATTACATCGGTCTTGTCCTTTAAAAGCTGGAGCAGTCTCATTTTAACGTTCGGATCGAAACCGGGCAGTACTCTTGAAGCGTGGTAATCAAACATTATCTTTCCGCCGAATTCGAGGTAGAGTTTGTCGTTGAACCTGCCCACTCTTTCCAGAATCGAGGCTGTCTGTTCTTTGAGATATTTCTCATTATCAAAACCGATCCTCTTTGAATTTTTCATTTTGATTTCCTTATATTTGTATTGGTAGTATTTTGGTTCTGATATGTTTCAGCTTTAAAAATGCGGGTGTATTCCGACAATTCGATTCTCACTACAACTCGCTCTGAAGTAAAGTAGTCTATATTTAATGAATTTATAAGAGTTTTGCAAATAGTTTATGCATTATCTTTAACAGAGTAACGGGTTCACTTTTAGCTGAATTATGACTCGTTCAGGGTTGATAAAATCATGAATTTAGCGTATCATTCAGTTCAAATGGAGACAGCGGAATGGCAAATATAATTCCTGATTTCAAGAAAGATCATTCAGAAAGACATAAGAGGCTGAGCAAAACTCAGATAGACAGCTTTTTCAAACAGGCTGAAAAATGGGATCTTTCAGAAACTCTGAAAAAGGGCGGATCCATAATATTCCCGCATTCGACTATTGAAGTATGCGGAGATTTTACAGCTGCGGCAGTGAACGCCTGTCTGGATTCAGGCGCGGACAAAGTGATAGTCCTCGGTGTTCTTCACGCGCTGACGGACGAGCTGAATCAGGCGAGGATCAGGGTGGCGGACGGAAAAGATCCGGCGGAAGAAGAATTCAGGGGAATTCAGGGGCCGGGGCTGAATGGCAGAAGGGAGTGGGAGAAGGAGTTTAGTCTTCTGAACTTCCAGTTCCTGTGGGACTGTGCCGTCCGCGAACGGGGGATCAGGCCGCCTGAACTTATCATGCGGTACCCGTATCTGGCGGGAGGAAAGCCCGGAACGATGCCGGGAATAAAGGATCTGGAAGCTTTGGCCGGAGATGCTGTAATTGTAGCGACGACGGATCCTTTCCATCACGGGATCGGCTATGGGGATATGCCTGAGAACTCTTTTGAACCGGAAAAAGGCGGGCTTGATCTTGCCCGGCGTTCGATTATAGAAGGGCTGGACATTCTGTCAAGAGGTGATCACTGGACTTATAATCAACACTGCGTAAATGCTAAAAGCGACGGCAGGGATGTCGGGCAGGTATTGAGGCATCTGATCGGACAGTGCAGAGGAACAGTTCTCGGGCTCGTCGCAGACGACATGTCTGAAATGTACGGGAGGATAAAACCGACCTGGGTAGCGGGAGCTCTTATCGAAATACAGCTTGACAATGTCGATTATAAGAGATAAATTCTATAGAATTAAGGGAAAGTTCTGAAATGTTTAATTTTCTTCTGGATTTTATAACGCAGAGCGATAATGTCAGCCTGTGGATAATATTTGTCATACTTATAGCCTGCGGATTAGGCTTGCCGATCCCTGAGGATATACCTATAGTTATAAGCGGGATTTTGATATCTGACGGGTCGATTGACTTCAGTCATGCTTTGTTCGTCAGTATGAGCGGAGTGCTTTTAGGGGACAGTATTATTTACTGGGCGGGAAGGCGCTGGGGTGTCCGGATATCTAAACACAGATACATATCTAAAATAATTAAACCCAATATGATAAGAAGCGCTTCGATAGCTTTCAGAAGATACGGGAACAAGATAATTTTCATCGGAAGGTTCATCCCGGGTTTTCGTGCGCCTATTTTCTTCTTTGTGGGAATGAGAAAAAAATCCTTCTGGCTGTTTCTGACAATTGACGGCATCGCGGCTCTTATATCTGTACCGTTATGGATATTAGTAGGAAAAATATTCGCTGAAAATCTGCCGGCGCTTGAAAATGCGATAAAAGAGCTGAAAATGGGAACCCTTTTGGTTCTTGTATTTATTGTTATGTTGTTTGTCTTAGGCAGTTATATCAGAAAAAGATTCACAGTCAGGTTCGTAAAAGGCAATAAGGAAAAATAAACTCTTTAATCGGAATGCGGCATGGCTTTATTTCTTGATTTCAGCGGACTGACACTTAAAGAGAAAGTCACTCTAAAGTATCACATTATCAGCGCATTGCTTGAAGGACTGGCCGTAGGATTTTTAGGACTGAATGAATTCATATTCCTCAAAAGCCTGGATGCGCCTTCATATCTGATCGGAGTTCTTTTTCAGATAAGTATTATCGTTATGCTTTTCAGTATAATTTTTACTCAATTCGTTAAAAGATATAAAAATAAAAAGAAGCTGTTCATTGCCTCAGTATGGTTTACAAGGATCCCTCTGCTGTTCGCTGTATTCTTCACGCCTGAAACAAAAGGCGGAGTATTTTTTCATTATTTCTTCCTCGGGATATATTTTGCGTACTGCATAGCGACACCGCTTATCATGCCGGTACTTTCTATGATAATCAAGCAGAATTACCGGAGTGTTAATTTCGGGAGGTTGTACAGTAATGTGGCGGTAACCACAAAGATCACGGCTCTGTTCACGATATTCATTTTCGGAATGATCCTCGACAGATATAATTTTGCATTCAGGTATTTTTACCCGCTTTCCGCAGTGTTAAGCATCATTTCGGCATATGTTTTTGTAAAGATACCCTACAAAGACAGGTCAGCGCATCAGAAAACCTCGGTTTATAAAAGTATGATGAATTCCTACCACGAAATGGCCGGGATATTTAAGAAAAATAAACCCTACCGTGATTTTGAATGGGGTTTCATGGCTTACGGACTTGCATTCATGATATTCACGCCTGTACTTACTATCTATTTTGAAAAAGAACTCCATTTAAATTATTCTTCGATCTCGCTGTATAAAAATCAGGCGACCTTTCTGTCAATGGTGTTTTTGCCTTACATGGGAAGATATATCTCAAAGAACGATCCGCGCAAGTTCGGTATGCTCACATTTTCCTGGCTGCTTCTGTTCCTTGCAGTTCTTACCTCCACTTATTTCTTTAGATCTTATTTTGAGTTATGGAGTCTGAAGATATATTACACAGTTCTGATCTCCCACTGTTTTCTGGGCGTATTCTTTGCCAGTATGCAGCTTTTATGGGATATAGGCAGCACATATTTTTGTAAAAGCGATGAGGTCGGAGTATATCAGTCAATTCATATTACCCTTACAGGCATAAGAGGAATATTCTTTCCCCTTATAGGAGTCGCGATCTATGCCTATATAGGCTTCTACACTACATTTCTGATAGCGGCGGCAATCATGATGCTGGCCATCTATATTATGTATCATTCAATGAAAAGATACCCGGACCATAACAGCTCTGAAAAATTCCGCGAGGTGAAATGAAAATTCATCTGTTTGTAATTTTATTGTTTTTAAGCTATATACAGGCAGCGGTGATTTCCGGACATGTTAAGGATTCGTCATCGAATGAAGCAGTAGCGGATGTAAATGTTTATTTCGATGGAACTTCACTGGGTTCTGCAACAAATATCAACGGGTATTTCGTGATTTCAAATATACCGCAGGGCAAACAAAAATTCGTTGCAAGCGCTCTTGGCTACAAATTATTTACAAAAGAAGTTATATTTGAAAGAGACCAGTCAAAAAAAGTTGAGATAAAGCTTGATCCTGAGGTGATCGAACTTGAAGGTATAGATATTGTCGTTGAAGGCGAAGGTGAGCACACTGAGGAGGTAATGAACATCAGGACAGGGCAACTAAAGATAAAACCGAGAGATATTAAAACTTCCGCGACTTTCATCCAGCCTGATCTTTTCAGATCCATCCAGACTCTTCCCGGGATTGTATCGGTATCGGATTATTCTACGGGACTATACGTGCGCGGAGGTAATAATGATCATAACCTTATTCTTTACGATGAAATACCTGTGTATAATCCTTCACACCTTTTCGGCGTATTCTCCACGTTCATTACAGACGCGTTAAGGGATTCCAAACTGATCAAATCGGCTTACCCCGCGGAGTATGGCGGAAGGCTGGGATCCGTGCTCGACATAAGGAGCAGGGACGGTAACAAAGAGAAATTCGAGGGTAATATCTCAGCCTCGCTTTTTGCCGGAGAGGGAGTTGTGACAGGACCGGTTTTCGGCGGCGGATTTCTGATCGCGGCAAGGAGAAGTTACATCGATCCGATACTCGAAATGCTTGGAGATGAATACCCCTCGTACTATTTCTGGGACGGGCAGGGTCAGCTCTACAAGGATTTTGGTACTGACGACAGGCTGATCTTCAGCACTTATCTGGGCTCGGATAATCTGGAATTCAACCAGTTCGACATGAACATGGGCTGGGGCAACGATACATACGCTTTAAGATGGAGACACATCTTTTCGCCGAAGCTGTATTCGAATTCTAAACTGTCATATTCCAGCTTCAAAATAAACATGGATGCCTTCGGATCGTTCAAGTACAAGAATGAGATCGGCGATGTATCATTGAAAAATACAACGGAATATTTTGCCGCAAATGATCTTATTTATAAGACCGGATTCGAAGTCCAGAGGTTCTTTATCAGATACGATCAGGAGTTCGCCGGAACAGAACTTATGGATATAGAGGGTAACTATTACATATATTCGCTGTTTTTTGAAGGTTCAAAAACATGGAACTCAAAATTCACTATAAAACCCGGTATCAGGTTCGAGCACTGTGCTATTTTGAATGACGCATTCAGGCTGACGGCATCGCCGAGGCTGAGTCTAAAATATATGATGAATGATTTCAGCTCGGTCACTCTCAGCGGCGGAAGGTATTTTCAAAACCTTTTCACCGTCCAGCAGGAAAACCAGTCGCTTCAGATAGTTGACAACTGGTTCCCGATAGATGATTCCGTCGATCCCGGTATCTGCGACAATGCCTCACTGGGTTACGAGACGACGAGAAGAATAGCGGGCGGGGATTATAAGTTCACGATCGAAGGATATTACAAATATATGCAGAACCTCCAGAACTGGAAAGAGACAACATCTGCAACTGACGATATCATAGAGGAAATGGTGATCGACAGTAATTTCGTCAACAGCTATGCACATGCATACGGTATTGAGCTGATGGTCGAGAGACAGCTGGGAAAATTCAACGGGAATATGTCATACACATACGGCAAAGTAGTCAAGACAATCGACGACCCTTACGAGGAAGCTGATGAATTCGATGCGCACTGGGATGTGCCGCACAGCTTTAAAACTTCTCTCAATTATAACATTAACAAAAAATGGAGCTTCGGAACTATAATTACATACAGCTCCGGAAGACCTTACACAGAAAACATCGGGTATTATACCGAGATACTGGAGGACGGCACCGAAAATATAGTTCCCGTAAAAGGGGAAAGAAATAAAATGCGCTATCCGGATTATTTCAGATGGGATATAAGCGCGAATTATACATGGTTCTATAAGAACGGATCAAAACTCCTTTTGAACCTGAGCGTACTGAATCTTACGAACAGGGAGAATGTACAGTCGTATATATATGATGAGCGGGATGAGGATGATACTGTCGTGAAAGATGTATTTCCGATGCTGCCCATCCTTCCTTCTATCCGTTTAAGCTATACATTTTAGGAGCATGATATGAAGAAAATCTATATAAAAACACTGATCTCGGCGGCCGTTCTTGCCATAATTATATCCTGCGAAACGGGAGATTCAACAGAATACGATGAACAGCTGGCTTTATACTGCTATGCCAAAGCGGATTCCACGATAGACAGTCTGTATTTAACACGGACCGGCGAAGTCAATGAGTCAATAAATCTGGAAAATCTTGGAGTATCAGGCGCAACTGTTATACTTTATGAAAGATCTCCGGACGATACGATCTTCACTCTGGCGGGAAATCTTTCAGAATATGCAGACAGACGCGGAATATATTATATGAACGAAACAGACTTCACTAGCGGGTTCAAAGCCGGAAATACTTACAGGATCGAAGTTGTTCACCCCGACTACGGAATGATACATGCGGAAACTGTCTGCCCTCCTGAACTTGCGGACATCACAGTCAGTAATAGTGCCACAGGTGCGGAAATGGCATCATTAACGGAAGATCCTTCAGCTGTCGATACTTTGTATTACAGGAGAGGAGAAAGCTTCGACGACCTTGAACTCATATCCTGTAGATTTGATTCGCTACAGATATTATTCGAAAACCGGATGGCATCATTCAGGATAGTTCCTGATGAAATATGCAGAACAGACACTTCCTTCTGGCTCGAGGACACGACCGAGACTGTCTGGGAGGACTATCCGATCGAGACACAGATATTCAAGGATAAGAAAAGATACGGCTCCGACTTTATGGACTATTACCTGCGCAGTATTCAGATTTACTGGTACGCTTTATATCATGAAGGTATGCATACAGTTATATTTTCTTCGACCGATAAGGTTTTCCGTTCGTATATGGAAGCAAGGTACGGAGGAGAGGAGAGATATACTAATGTGGTAAACGGGCTCGGACTTTTCTCTTTGTCTAATTCATCAGCGGTCAGAAGCAGGTACAGAGTGTATGTAAAATCCTTGGAGAATAAGTATCCGTAATTGATGAATCATTAATATGATAAATCAAATTGACTAAGATTCAGGAAAACATTATATTTACCCCGCTTGGAAGACCGTTGGAGACGTGGCCGAGCGGCTTAAGGCGCACGCCTGGAAAGCGTGTTTCCGCAAGGAAACGTGGGTTCGAATCCCACCGTCTCCGCATCGAAATAGACTTGTACCCATAGCTCAATTGGATAGAGTACCTGGCTACGAACCAGGCGGTTGGGGGTTCGATTCCCTCTGGGTATATATAAAAAAAGGCGGTTTTTTCAGACCGCCATTTTTATTAGATAGAACTCTATCCCTCTTCGGCCGGATTATTTCCGCTGTCATTGTAAGCGGCGTATATCATAAAAGCTCTCCACAGACACAGACCCGCCAGCAGAATGCCAAACCCGAAGACCGCATAAAAATCTAAAAGCTTCCATAAGACGCCACCGGTTACGGGAATTATTATTTTAGATAGCTGGATCAGCCTGGTATAGATCATCTGATTAGATCTTTGTTCGTTGGGCGAAGCAAAATATGAAATAAAACTTTTTATTGAAACATCGAAAAGAGTAGTAGTGCCGTAAAGCGCAAGAAGTCCGAGCACAACATACTTCATAAAAGAATGCTCGGCGATAAAAGGAGCTGCGCACACAATAAGTACCGCGAAAAATACTATCGTGACCATATATCTTATCTTCATCGTCTTATCTTCGCCTTTTTCTTTCATGATCTCGGTGGCTTTTCTTCTCAAGAAGAATACAAGTGCCGAATGAAGAAGGAAGACCAGTCCGATAAACCCTAGGCTCATTTTGAATTTGTAAACAAGAAAGAACGTTCCGAAAAATACCATGATAATATTCAAAGATGCAGTACAGAAAGTAAGAATATAAAAATTCGTGAATTTACCCCGTATAATTAATTCGACATTTTCCTTGAGAGCTTTTGCAGCTTCGGCTTGTTTAGAGCTCATGATGCCTATAATAATTAACGGAAGGCCGATAAGTATATACAGAACATAGTAAAAATAATCGAATGAAAAGAATCCGAGAATCGTCACGACTAAGTATCCTGCCGCTGTTCCTAGAAGAGAATATGCGGAGATTTTACTGAGAATTACAGCGGTCATCGTACTGTCGGTGCTGTGTTTAACAAGTGAATCCCTGCTCATTTCAAAATATTCTATGCTCAGTGAAAGCAGAAAAGCAAAAATAGCCATATTTATAGCAAATGGATGTATTCCGTTAAAGATCGAGTAAAGAAATCCGAATATCGGATTCTCAAAACCTGCCAAAGCAGTCAGAATTATGCCTGTTCCGGCCATAGACACAAGTATTCCGAGCAGTCTTGATTCTGAGATATATGAAAGAAGCAGCGAGATTATAAAGCCGAAGATCACAGCGAGTTCATTTGAAGTAAGTACGAAACCGAAATCGAGAGCATTGAGATTTAATTCTGAAGCGGAAAAATTCATAGCCGACGCTATCCAACCTGCTGCACCGAAACAGGCCAGAAAGGACAGGTTCGCAGCTATTTTGATCTTTTTGTCGGTCTTTTCTTCAAACCGGAAAAAACTGAATAGGCTCATACTTCATCCCTGTTTTTAAAAATGATTATTTTTTTACCCTGTTCATCAAACCCGAATTCAAGCGAAGAATTGTCGGAATAAAGGCTTAATCTCTCCCTGATCGTTTTTAATATAATCCCGAGATCGTCACTTGAGCCGTCCGGATGGAGTTTTTTATAAGCTTCACCGGCATCGCTGATCAGCTTCGCAAAATCATAATTGACCGTATTTACCATCGTGAGAATAGTTTCAACGATGGCTGATCTTTTAATGTCCTTCTGGCTCTGAACAAGTTCCTGATTTCTTTTCTCGGATTCTTTTTGAGCTTTGAGAAGTTCAGCCGTTCTCATCGAGTTTTCAAGCTGAAGTTCGTACAGCTTCTTGTACTTGCTGGATTCATTCGCAGCTCTTATAGAAGTCTCACCGAGCCTCTCAGCGATCGTTTTACCCAGATTCTTCTGGATACCCGGAATTATCTCATAGATCTTATAAAAATCGTCAGTATTAACAAAAATTATCTTGGCTACTTCGCTGAAACAATAAACATTCGCAGCTCTTTTTTTATTGCTTACCAGAGCAAGTTCGCCTACGAATTCGTTTTTGCTGCAGTAATTGAGAATGACTTCTTTATTAGCTTCGTCATCAACCGTGTCTTTCATCGTGGATTTTTTGATGATAACCGAACCTTTTAAAATGAGATATATCCCGTCAGGATCGGCATTCTGCTCAATGATCAGTTCGTCCTTTTTGTATTCACGAACCTGAAAAAGCGAATCATCCAGCTTTTGAAGATCATCGGACGGTATGTTCTCAAACAGAAGATTTTTACTTAGATATTCCAGTATTTTTGCGGAAAGCATTTTCACCTGTCAGTTAGATTTCGCTTCTTGAGTAATAAATTAACTAATATTAAAATAAAAATCAATATTTATTATTTCAATACTTTCATATCTCGGATTTTGTGTTTAAATTTATCCGATATGAAACTTAAAGAAAGGAGAATGGTTTGAAGTTTAATATACTTATAGCTATACTGATATCAATATGCGCGTGCAGAATTTATGGAGGCGGAGTTAAAACATACTATAACTATCATGAAAATTTTAACAACGAGCCTGTAACAGCACTTTCCTCATATACAGGCAATTCTCTATTCGGATTTCTTCCGGTCGATATTGACAACATCGATGCGAAATTGAAGCTCCTGATCTCGGTATCTCCGTATGTAAAGCAGGAGGGAGAGATGTATGGGAGAGATGTTTCAAACAGCGAGAATATAGATCTTTTAAAGAATTTCAGCGTGTTATGGAATCACAGAAAGGATTTCATGCCTTTTCTGGCATATTACACACCTTATAAATCCGTCTTAAACAACGACGGTTTTGAAGAGATTATAAAAAAGCGGGACGCGGTTTCTATCGGAGTATTGTCAGACCAGAAAAAGCACCAGGTGGGATTGTCGTTCGATATGCTGATGTCCACATATAAAGTGAATCAGAACGACAACGGCGGAGAATATGTTTTCAGACGGGGCGGTTTTTCTGCGGGTATGCACATCAATGCAAAAGTCAATAAAAAGTCATCAATGTTCGTTTCGGCTGTGTCTCCGGTATTCTTAGATTTTGAAATTGATGAAAACGAGAACGGAAGCGAGAGAGATTACTTCGATAAGTTCCACGGTTCGGCAGGATTTAATTACAAGCTTAAAGATTTTTACGCGGTCTATTCATTTATTTACAGGAATTTCGAAAAATATTATGATGATGATGACGGACTTCAGCTGACATATCCGTGGGTCTCGGAACATAATTTTGTTGTCGGCTATAATCTGGATAAAAATCTTAAGCTGTCACTGGATTATCAGCTTCTTCCATCGGTTTTCACTGAGAACATGCCTGATATAGGAGATATTTACAGGCATACTATAGGGATCTTTGCGGGTATTGAATTCGAAAATTTAATTCTGAACGCGAGATATGCGGACAGCAAGCTGCTGTCTGATGAATCTGTAGCCAGAACATATTTTCAGGCAGATCTGATATATAAGATAAAATAGTACCGGAGTTATAAATGAATTCAGAATTTGAAATAAAATGCGTCAATACAGGAAAAACGGTACGGATAGCCTTCGGCGAAACATTATTCGACATTGCCTTAAAACATGATCCGGGGCTGAAGCATCCGGTAATCGGGGCCATAGTAAACAATACGCTTAAAGAGCTTTCTTATTCTGTTACCGGCGAATGCGAAGTTGAATTCATTGACAGAACTGATCCCAACGGACTGAGCGCATATCTCAGGTCGCTTATTTTTGTAATGTGCAAAGCTGTAAACGATATTTTTCCTGAATGCAGACTTTATGTCCTTCACGCGATCTCAAAAGGCTATTACTGCGAGCTGTCTGACGGGCATGGGAAAAATCTTCTTGACCGAAAAACAATATCTGAGATCAAAGAAAAGATGAAGGAAATAATATCAGAAGATATTCCGTTCGAAAGGTTTAAGACCGAGTCGGAAAAAGCCATTAAGTTATTTGTCAGCCAGGGACTTGACGACAAGGAGCTGATCCTGCGTCAGAGGAAGAGAATATATACTTCTGTTTACAAGCTTGACGGTATAGTGAATTATCTCTACGGGTTCCTTGCTCCTTCAACCGGAAGCCTAAATGTTTTTAACCTGACCGAATACTTCGGAGGTATGCTTCTGCAGCTGCCTTCTGCAACTCAGCCTGATAAAGTTGTCGAGCAGACACCCCAGAATAAACTTTTCGACATTATTAACGAGCACAGCAAGTGGGTAAAACTGCTTGATGTGGAGAATGTCGGCAAACTGAATCAGCAGATAATTGAAAAAAAAGCAGGGAACCTGATCAAGATCGCCGAGGCACTTCATGAAAAGAAAGTGGCGGATATAGCCGATTTGATCTCGGACAGAAAGGGGGTAAAACTTGTTCTGGTTTCAGGACCTTCATCTTCAGGCAAGACCACTTTCTCAAAAAGGCTCAGCATTCAGTTACAGGTGGCAGGATTTAAGCCGCTGGTAATTTCACTGGACGATTATTTCGTGGACAGGGAACATACTCCCAAAGACGCTAACGGCGAATATGATTTTGAATCCATTGAGGCAATTGATATAAAACTTTTCAATGAGAACCTTTTAAACCTTTTCAAAGGGGAAGAGGTGGAGATACCGAAGTTCGATTTCCAGACCGGAAAAAGAACAGCCGGTCAAAAATTGAAATGCGGAAGCAACAACATCATCGTAGTGGAAGGCATCCACGGGCTTAATCCGAAGCTGACGCTGCGCATTTCTAACGACCTTAAATTCAAAATATACGTGTCTGCACTCACACAGATATCGATCGACAGGCACAACAGGATCCCTACTACCGACAACAGGCTGATCAGAAGGATAGTCAGGGATTACAATTACAGGGGGCATACCGCGTTAGCCACGCTCAAACGATGGCCGAGCGTCAGAGCAGGGGAGGAGAAGAACATTTTCCCGTATCAGGAAGAAGCCGACATCATGTTCAATTCTGCGCTTCTTTATGAATTCAGCGTGCTGAAGAAATTCGCTGAGCCTATTATAAACGAGGTTCCTGAGAACGCTAGAGAATATGCCGAAGCTATGAGGCTTTTAAAATTCCTTTCGTTCTTTCTTCCGATAACCAACGAAGATATACCCAACACATCGATCATCAAAGAATTCATAGGCGGAAGCAGTTTCGAGTATTAACGGAGTAAAAGTCATGAAAAAATATTTGTTCACATGTATTATAACCGCAGCAGTCCTGCTTTATAGCGATCCTTTTATAACGAAGCCGGATACGATTACATATTCGGTGCAGAGCAAAAAATTCTACGATGCCATTAAAGAGAAGATTAAACACGGCGACTGGCTTGTAACCCGCGGTTACCACGTTTCCGATCAGATAGTCTCGACGGCGACCTGGACGGATTTCAGCCATGTAGTAGTTTATGACAGTCTGAACAATCAGATAATCGAAGCTGAAGGCAAAGGTATTCATACTACAGGTCTTTCGGATTTCGTAGGCAAATCGCATCAGCTCGTGCTCATCAGACCAAAATGGGCTGTTTCATCTTCCGTAAGGGCTGAAGCAGTCAAAAATGCACTGGATAAAGTCGGTAAGCAGTATGACTTCCTCGGCACCGTAGGTATAAACGACAAAGAGAGATGGTATTGCAGTGAGCTTGGGGTGTATGTATATAAAAAATGGTTCGGTCCCGAAGATAAAATACCGCTCGTGATACTTCCTTCCGAAATGAAGAACTGGGGCTCAGTCATATATGATTCAGGCGCAAGGGACGCAAAGGCTACGGTTCAGAGACCGGAAAAATGGGCTCAGCCTGTCAAAATGGAAGGAGTACCCAACCTGCATAAAATAACGGATAAGCTATATCGTTCAGCCCAGCCTGAAAAAGAAGGAATGAAAAACCTGAAAAAACTCGGAATAGAAACGGTCATCAACTTAAGATCGTTCAATTCGGACAGGGACGAGATAGGGGATACGGGAATGTCTTACGAGCATATTTATATGAAAGCCTGGCATCCGGAATTCAAAGAAGCCGTCAGGTTCCTTCAGATAGTGACAAACCCGAAAAACCAGCCGGTGCTTTTCCATTGTCAGCACGGGGCCGACAGGACAGGGACCATGTGCGCGATCTACCGCATAGCCGTTCAGGGCTGGACAAAGGAGGAAGCGATAAAAGAAATGCAGGAAGGCGGCTACAACTATCACGAGATATGGGTCAATCTTCCGGAATGGATAAAAGAGCTTGATGTCGAAAAGCTGAAGAAAGAAGCCGGGATAAAATAAACCTAAGAGAAATTGCCATAGATAAAGATATCAGCATAATTTACTTTAAACACGCAAAGTAAAATAAGGCAATCTGTAATTTACATAACTCAGGTTTTGTGCTACAAAGTGTCAAATGTTTTGAATCTGTCATTCATACTTGCTGTTCCCATCTGATATGAAATTGTAAACTTGAAATTTCTTCTTTGAAAGATTGAGCCGTTATTTTTCATTATCGGATAGTTATAATTTTCATCTGATTTTAGATAATAAGATCCGCTGTGGGGATAAACGCTGTTTACATTAACATTATTAAAAATATTATTGATCTCAAATTCAAAGATCAGATTTC
>ERZ1645192.2690-NODE-2690-length-14655-cov-5.194178_pt1 | contig 14655 bp, 12 predicted proteins | sample MGYA00575354_ERZ1645192 | MGnify/ENA primary metagenome ERZ1645192 (study PRJEB40844, sample SAMN11349763) | freshwater sediment metagenome | isolation source: river sediment | host: Sediment | place: India: Faizupur Khadar , New Delhi | collected 2017-02-21 ... | reverse complement strand
TACGAGGATGCTTTTCTTTCAGGATCGCGTAGATCTCGGCAGCTTTACTGTAATCTTTCAGATAATTTTCAGCGATCATTCCGGCAGCCTGTAATACCTTAGGCGACACCGGACTCTTATCATATTTTGTTCCTATCTCTAAATACTCGTTCATAGCCTCGGTGTATAATGAATCAATAAATTTCTGGGATGAAATATTAAAAAAATATTTAGCGGAATCCTCGATAATGTTTACCGGTTCTATACCTCTTTTCAATCTTATATAATTCGCACCGGCCGTATTCGGATAATTGAACAGGAGAGAATCTTCATAACCGCCGTACTTCAGGCTGTCAGAAAGAATCAGACTGAGCATGGCTTTAGATGCTTTATGCGGGAACATTGTTTCTTTTGAAACTTCGCTAAACAATACTTTAGCAGTATCTTTCATGTCCAGCTCATAATAAAGCAGCTCTGCAAAAGTCATTTTATCCGCAACATTTGAAGATATCAGCGTTTTAAGCTGTTTCTGAGCCTGATCAATGTCTTTTGTCAGGCTTTTAAATCCATCATCGGTCTCGTCTTTAAGTTTGCGTTTAAGCTCAAGTCTGGATATTTTTGAGACCAGACTGTCTTTCTGACTTGAAAAAGATTCGGTCTTTTTTCTAAGATTCCTGTAATTTCTTATTAAACTGGTCTTATATAAAGCTTTTTGAAAGAAATCGTTTTTTCTATCGTAATAACCGCTGGAATCATACATGGTTTCGGCAGAATTGAAATCTCTTTTTAACCTGAAATAATATTCTCCGAAATAATAGGCTGTTTCGGATAAAGCGGCACCGTTATTCTTGTCTTTGGGATTCGTCCTTAATATCTCATCCAGTTTCTCGTAGCTTTTTACGGTATCCTTCTTATTTAGATAAAATCCCGCAAGCTTTACGTCTCCGGAAAGGGAATACAGTGCATATTCTTCATTTGCAGTCAGATCTTCAAGCAGCTTTACAGCTTCATCATTTCTATTCAGTTTATCTAGAGATTCAGCATATTTGACCATGGCATTGAATTTTTTTTCTCTCTCTGTATAAAGTTCGAACAGTTTTCTGTTGAGATCTGCGGATGTTTGATATTCGCCAAGTTTATCAGCCAATAAGGACGCAGTTTCGAGCAGCGAAATTGTAACCGCAGGTCCTTCAGCCGATTCTGAAGCTTTTACATAAAGTTCAAGTGATGATAAGCTGTCCCCCATTGAAAGATTCATTTCAGCGTTCAGTTTTAAAAGTTCATGCTGTTCGATCTCGATATCTTCAGTCCTGATGCCTTCCATCAGAATTCGCGCTTCGTCGAAATTTTTTAAAGCTATTTCAACTTCAGCTAAATGTAATCTGGCCTTGTCTGTAAGATCTGTTCCGGGATAATTGATTATCAGCTCATTAAATTTTCTTTTCGCCTTATCATACTCTTCCTGTCGCAGATAGCAAAGCCCCATCATCAGAAGCGCATCGTCCACCCATTTGCTTTCAGGATAGAATTCAAGTATCTTCGAAAGTTCTTTTAAACTGTTTTCGTACAATGCCTTGTCTTTAGTATTTGTTTCTTTTCTCTTTTTTTCCGCTTCATTGTAGCTTTCTCTGGCATTAAAATACATATTGTAATAGGCGCAACCGAGCATAGACATCAGAATCAATAAAGAGATAATCAGCTTAAATGTATTTATAAATCTTGATAAAAGTTTCATCATTTCTGCCGTAATTTATTTATTGTAGCCGTCGAGGAGCGGCCGGGAATTAGTTCTACCGTGATCACTTTACCGCCCGATGCCTTAACAATATCTGATCCTACTATGTATCTTTTGTCTCGGGTATCTGTGATCAGAGGATCGTAATCTGCGCCTTTAACAAGAATGTCAGGGATCAAACTCCTGATTATATCGTAAGGGGTATCCGAATCGAAAAGAACGGTGTAATCAACCGGTTTTAGAGAATCCACAACTATCAGACGGTCTGATTCGCAGTTTATCGGTCTCGAGTCTCCTTTCAGTCTTTTTACAGAATTATCTGAATTAACTCCGACTATCAGAACATCTCCGTACTCTTTTGCTTTTTTCAAATATTCTACATGCCCTCTGTGAATTACATCAAAAACACCGTTGGTAAAGACAACGGTAATATCTTCTTTTTTCTTATCTTTTCTTATAGTTTCTATGGCTGACAACGATACTATCATTTTATTATCCGTATATTACTTTTGATTCAGTCAGCCTATCGTATAGCTGTTTAGGATCAACGGGAATAATACTGACATCCTCAACTACTAACGATGCGGCATAATTAGCTATCGTGCAGGCTGCTTCAAAAGATGCGCCAGCGCACATATAGCTGACAAGAGTAGCGATAACGGTGTCTCCTGCCCCCGAAACATTGGCTATGCGTGTCGATCTGGCCGGAATTATTGACATTATCGCGTTCTGGTCAAAAACCGCCATTCCTCTGTCGCTTAGGGTAATGACAAGATTATTAAGTTCAAGTTTATTCATAAGATCGATGCCTGCTTTTTCTATCTCGCTCTCTGTTTTGATGCTGCGTTTAAGTATATCTTCGGTTTCTCTCAAATTAGGCTTAAAGAGAGTAACTCCTTTGTAGCACTGGAAATTTTTTATCTTAGGATCTACAGCCGTCATTATTTTCCTTTCCTTAGCCATTTGTATTACCGATTTTATAACATTCGGTGTAAGCATTCCCTTATTATAATCTTCGAAAATGACTGCGTCAGTTGCTGCAAGTTTTTTCTCTATCAGAGATAAAAGTTTCTGCTCTGTTTTTTTTCCGATATCGGCAGAACTTTCTTTATCGAACCTTACTACATGCTGGTTTGAAGCCAGTATTCTTGTCTTTACCGTTGTAGGTCTTTTTTTGTCAACGATAATGTTCTCCACGTTTATCCGGTGTTCGGTCAGATTGTCGATAAAATTAAGCCCGTAAAGATCACTGCCTATTACTCCGAACATTACCGGATCAGCGCCAAGGGACTTTATGTTAAGCCCGACATTGGCAGCTCCGCCCGGTTTGATCTCCTCGTCCGTCACATTAACGACCGGAACGGGCGCTTCGGGAGATATCCTTTCAGTTTTTCCCCAGTAATAGATATCGAGCATTACATCGCCGACAACAGCTATTTTTACCTTTTTCATATTATTCTGAAATCTTGCGAATTCGGCTGAGCTTATTTTTACCATGGTGTTCTGCCTTTTTTTAAATTTCCGCTTTTATCTACAAAATAGAACTCTGTTGATATTTTAAACATTTCTTCGTCGCCTTTTGAATTGCCGAAAACTATAATCTGAGCGTCTTTATCATAGTATTTAGATGTTTTTATTCGCGAAACTTTTTCGGAATAGTTACAGTTATTACCGATCAGCCTTCCGGTTAAAAAACGTCCATTCTTCTCTGTTTGGGTGCATATACATTCGTCAAAGCCGAATTTTTCAGCCATGAAATTCATGTAAATATCCGGTGATGCCGTGACCACGATTATTTTGCATCCGATATCTCTGAGTTCGCTTATCTTTTTTTTAACTTTAGGAAAAACATGCATCTGATTGTAAAAATCATTCAGCTTTCGTTCTATGAGCTCAGTCTCCATTCCTTTATAAATAAGCCTGAAACTGCGTTTTTTCGCTTCATCTCTCGAGACAGCCTTAAAAAAATATCCGATAACAATTATTATAAGTTCAGGAAGTGATTTCAAGAATTTTGTGTACCCAGCGAAAAAAAGCAGCGATCTTATGTAAGAATCGCCTTTAACAAAGGTACCGTCAAAATCCGCATATACTACTTTTGTGTTCAATCACTCTCCGGAATTATTTGTTTTCTACAAATATTTTCTTGCTTCTGTTCCCGTAAGAAACGATTCTGCCGTTCACAAGGCTGATACCGACCTGATCCGTATCCGGAGCTTTAATAATTTTTACAATTCCGCTCTGAACGTTTCCGCCGAACACGGCTCTCTCTGCAGCAACCTGATAAATAAGATCCCTTCCTATTTTATTTGTAAGTACATACAAATACCCGTCCTTACTAAAAAGGTTCTTAATGTAAAATTCGCTTTTTATCTTAAAGTTCGTCTGAACTATAAGATCACTTTTTTGGCTTAAACCGTCGATCAGGCAGAAATACAGATTACCTGAAAAAATATAATCATTTATTACCAGATAATTCATCGAATTGAATTGAACCGCGCACAAAGTAGCGGACGAAGTAAAACCGGTATAAAATTCCTTTGTTATTTTCACATTTTTGTTCAGTATAAGTTCATTTTTGTCAAGTTCTATTACAGTGTTTATATTGTCATCTATCAGATAAATGAAATCCCCTATCTGCTCTATATCCTTGACATTTGTTATCGGGTGCGGAAGATCAACATAGAATTCAGCCTCAATGCTCTGCATACCGCTGAATACATACAGCCTTGAAAGATCATTGACTCTGGAGGCCGCGATTATAATCTTGTCATCAACGCTGATAACGCCTCTGATCTTGAGACCGTCCGTTTTTTCTATGTCAGGTATATCGTAGCTTTTCCAGCCGACTTCTACCGCATCGCTTTCTATTTTATTTTTTACCAGATCGAGAAAATACGGTGATATTAAGAACATCATTACTATGAGTAATATCCCGGTAATAACATTATACCTCTTTTTTATATCCGGATCCAGACTGTACAGGTAATCAACGAGGGAATAAAGCGTTACGCTGATCACTATGAATGAGATCGTAAATGTGGTCAGGTAGTTTACTGTAAAATTCACGTAATTCAGTGAGTACAGCATTATACCAAGTACGGACATCAGTATCAGGATCGTAGCCAGAAGCCCACCTTTGATCCTGAAATAAACAACAACGAGTATGTTTATTCCCACTCCGATAAGTGTGGCCCAGAACAGGAATGACGGTGATAATTTTGTTCCATGCTGTACAGTATTTATCATAAGGGCATACATCAGAAGATACTGCCCTGCGAACTGGACTCCGCCTTTTATCTTGCCGGAAAATCTTGCGCCCATGACCGTGCCTGAAAATGAGGCGAATATACGAATATAAGCCACTATAATATCTCTAAAGAAGAAGAAGACCATGAACCATATCGGAAAAAGTCCGTGATAGGCAAGAGCGAAGAAATAGAAAAATCTTGAGATAGAATCGGAAAGGGGATCGAGTATTTTTCCCAGATCTGTTACAAGCTTGTCCCTTCTTGCTACATAGCCGTCAATAATATCAGAAACCTCTGAAAGGCTCATTATAATATAAGCGACAACAAGAAGTTTGATGTTACCGCTGAATATAAGCAGTACGCCTATCAGTGTGAGAATTACCCTCGAAAGCGTTATCGCATTCACGATATTAAAATATTTACTGTTCAACTCATCCCCTCTTTAACTTTACACATCACTATTACCTGTAGAATATAATTATATTTTATTATCTTGTCATTAAAAAAGTGAAGAATTACGAGCAGAATTTTATCAGGTCCGATTCGATGTTCTCCCATACCAGCTCTTCTGAAGCTCTGGAACAGTTCTTTTTGTAATTCCCGTATGTTGAAACATCCACGATCAGTTTGTTAATAGTTGCCGATATAAGTTCGGAATTTTCGGGATCAATAACTTCGCCCACTTCATATCCTTTAACAAATCTGCTCATCTCCGGAAAGTCAGAAGAAATCTGGGGTACTTGTGCCTGTATGAGCTCGAACATTTTATTCGGGGTTGAGTAATAATAGCTTTTTCCGAAATTTTTTATCAGACACAGACCAAGATAAGCACAAGCAGTATATCTTATAAGTTCATCATGCGGGAAAGGACCGGTGAAAAATACTCTATCCTGCAGATTCATTCTGATGCTTAGATCCATGAGTTTTTTCTTTTCTGAACCGCTGCCTATCAGCACAAGAACAGCGCTTTCATCGACTTGCCTGAACGCTTTTATCACTGTATCAAGCCCGTTGTTCACTAGAAAATGGCCCTGATACAGAACGATCTTTTTGTTTTTATTTATTCCGAGTGAATTATGAAGGATTTCAATATCTGAAGGAATATTCTTTTTTAATGGGAGATTTGTAAACACGCCAATTTCTTTTATCGAGTATATCCTCTCCAGCTCACTGGCTATCGGTTCGGAAACGGTTATAATGCCTTTGGCATGCTTTATGAAAATCCTTTCATAATTTGTCCAAAATGATTTGGCCACGGGCCTGCTCTCCACCTGAGAATTACCGTGCCAGAATTCATGGGCATCGTAAATGTAAGGTACTGATTTTAGTTTTGAAGACAGACATACGGGAAAAAGCGGGAAAATATCATGGCAGTAGATAAGATCGCATTTTTCTTTCATAAGCATAAAGAACAACCTGAACCAGAACAGGATCATATTCAAGGCTAATGGGAAGCTCTTTACCAGACGGATCCTGCTGTTTTGAATTCCGTCCCATCCGTTCAATTTTGCATCATCGTACCTGATGCCGAACATTTTTACATCGTAGCCTGATTTTAGAAACGAACCCGCCGTTTTAAATCCCCTGTACTCATGGTGAAGGTCATCATATACGGCGAATATTACTCTTTTACTTTTCAATTTAATATGTCTTTTTCCGCACGATAATATCCTTTGAACTTCTCAGGTTTCAGCCAGTAATTCCTCATCGTTTTAAGATCGATCTTTACCACCTTGTTCTTCTCTCCTGATGCGTAGATAAGCTCATAATTCTCAGGATCATTATAATTTATTACCATTCCGAACATTCCGTCCTTAAGAACCATAAGATCTCCCTCTCTGAGATCGCTTCTATCGATCTTATAAATGCCCTCAAGTATCTTGTCTGAAGTAATGTAGCCTTTAAACTTCATGTCGTTCTCCTTTGCGGCATTTTCCCATATCGAACAGATCAGATGTGAATTGTCAGTTGTACCGTTCTCATCCGGGTCAGTATTGTTTTTAACTTTTAAATCGACATATTTTGCAGCCCACTTATTCACAGATCTGAAAAACCCGTTCATATCTGATGCTTTTCCATTATCCTCGGCTGAAGAAAAGTTTGAAGCCATCTCGGTCTCGTACTGATCCGTCATCTCGTCATCACCGCCTATAATATCACCGTCAACGCTTTCCATATAATCATCATCGGCGTCCTCATCAATCGCATGGACTTCAGTATTGTCTTTTTCTTTTACAGCTTGTTTGTTACCTGCATCGCTGTCTTTTTCGTATAAACCCCTGATGGCTTTTTTTATTGAACCGCCGCCGTTCTTCTCGCTATAAAAGAACCAGTACCAGACTGCCCCGCTGATCAGCGCTATGATTATCAAAGCCGTAAAAACATCGAAAATACGGGCGAAGAATCCGCCTGACTTGCCTCTTTTTTTTGGTTTGGTTTTTGCCATTTTTTAGCTCTTTTATTTAAATTAAGTATGTTAGAAACTGAGCACATCCTATCACAAAACCCAGAACTCCACCGAAATATGTTACATAAGCCAGCTCTTTTTTAGTGACGCTCAGAATAAGGTTCTCAAGTTTTTCTAAAGAGAAATCCCTCACTTTTTCTTCCACTGTCGCTTTTATATCCAGTTCGCTTATCACTGCCGGCAGTTCGCTGTCCATCATTTCGATCACTTTATCCGAGATCATTTTTCTAATATCAGCAGTTATGAAAGCCGAAAGCATTCCGAACTGACCGTACATGTTATCCAGAGCTTCGGAGATCTTTTTTCTGACCGCTTCCTTTTTGAACAGTTCGTGGAGAGATTCGTTCGAAAGAAGGTGATCACCGACAGTAGCGCCTATCTTTTCAGCAAGTTTCTGATGTTCTTTGGGAATAACCCCTGGAGTGAAAGGTATTCTTATTCCGAATATATATTTCGGTTTAAAAGGCCTGAACAGCATCTTTATTGCAAGATAATTTGTAAACAGCCCGATGACCGCTCCAAGAACCGGAGGAAGTATGAATTTTATTATAAAAGAACCCGGATCCATTTATATCTCCCTTGTTTTCCTGGCTACGATCTGATATCTGTCAAGCTTGCTGTTCCGTGTCTGTTTTCTGCTCAGAAAAGGAAGAAGCTTTTCAAGCTTGAACCCGTTCGCTTCGAGCAGTTTTTTCATTTCATCAGGCGAATAGCCTCTTTCGTAGTGCGTCTCATCGAATGATACATATTTTCCTGTCTTTTCCTTTACGAAAAATTTCATCCGACATTTTAAGATCATCGTGTTGAGGTCGAATTTAGAATCATACGAAATGAAGAAATCATCTGTTTCCTCAGTCCTGATGCCGTCCCATTCGTTCACCATTCCATAAACAGAATTGAAATCGAACAGGAAAAGTCCGCCATTATTCAATGCTTTATTTACTGAGCGAAAACATCCTGAAAGATCATCCGGGTCCGTCAGATAATTTACAGTATCAAATGCCGAAATGACATTATCGTATTTCCTCTTTGTTTTGAAATTGATCATATTCCCTGCTTTAAAATCTCCGCAGGGCAGCTTCTGTTTTGATATACTGATCATTTTCTCCGAAATGTCTATCCCGCTCACTTTATAACCGAGCTGCATGAAATAAATAAGTTCTTCAGAAGTTCCGCATCCCAGGTCCAGAACATCCGTCCTTTTGCCTCCGCATGACATTATCAAATCATCGAGACAATCAACCAGCTCCTGATAATCGAACGGGCTCATAATAATATCATAATACTGTGCTATTTTTTCATACATTACTGTTCATCCTTTAAAATATTAACTACGATCTGAGAGAATACATTTTCAATTCCAGGTGCCGAGGCTATTATGCAGCCGTGACTGAAATAGTTTTTTTTACCCTGAAAATCACTGACAGTTCCGCCTGCTTCTTCAATTATCAGGATCCCTGCGGCGATATCCCACGGTGATAGCCATCCTTCAAAAAAGCCTTCGAACCGTCCGCTTGCCACATATGCAAGATCAAGTGATGCACACCCCATTCTTCTTATACCGGATGAATTTCTTAAAACCTCTGAAAGACATTCAAAATATACCGGGATTTTTTCATGCCTTCTGAACGGCATTCCGGTAGCGATAAGACTCTTTCTCATGTCAGTTTCAGAAGAAACCGATATTTTATCACCGTTTAGAAAAGCGCCTTTTCCTTTTACTGAAGTAAAAAGTTCATTTATATACGGATCGTAAATAACACCGGCTTTTACTTCATTATCTGAGTAAAAAGCAATTGAAACCGCGCTGTGTTTCAGGCCGTGAATGAAATTGGTCGTTCCGTCTATCGGATCTATTATCCACATATCGTCTTCTTCTGTAAAAACATTACCGTCCTCTTCAGCCAGAAATTTATGCTCAGGGTAAGTGCTTTTTATTATGGTTTTAATTTTATCCTGACACATAAGATCAACATCAGTAACATAATCGCACGGTGATTTTGCCGTTACTGTAGAGGGATTTTCAGACATTATCAATTTCCCCGCTTCAAATGCCGCTTTTTTTGCTGTCAGAAGTATATCTTCATAATCTACCATTCTATCTGTTTCTTCTTAAGATAATGTTGCGCGTCTCTGTTGCCTAACTTTGCCGCCTTTTTTGTGTGTATAATGTTTAAATCCCTCTTTCCGAGAGCTTCATAAGCTATTCCCAGATTGTTGTGCGCATCCGCATTGTTTTTATCTATTTCAATCGCCTTCTTATAATACTCGACGGCCATCTCAAGAAGTCCTTTTGTATAAAGAGATGTTCGAAGATTATTGCATGCGCCTGCGTTTTTCGGATCAAGCTCCAGTGCTTTCTGATAATAGTATATAGCCTCATCGTAGTCTTCGGATTTCTGGAATGCATAACCAAGATTTACATATGCGGCCACTAATTTAGGATCCGCTTCTATAGCTTTCAGATAGAACTCAATAGCCTGATCCAGGTCTCCTTTTTTTCTGAGCGCCATTCCCTTATTGTTGTAAGCCTCGGCATATTTTGGTTTCAAAGTTAATGCCTTGTTATAATAGAGAATTCCTTTTTCGATATCTCCAAGCTTTACATAACATATACCAAGGTTATAATAACCTTCAGCAAAATCCTCATTTTTCGATATAGAATAGTTAAAATATTCGATCGCTTCCTTTATAAAACCTCTGTTATATGCGTCTATACCCTTAGCGAACCAATTCTCTGATCTTAAAGTTATCACAGCAAGCAGGATCGACCAAAATAATAATTTTTTCATTTGATGCCTTCGCTGTTCACTAAACAATAATAAAAATACTTCAGCTCCTCAATATTTCTGTCATCTTTAATGAAGTCTTTTTTATAAACCGGATCGATATTTTCAGTAACTTCTTTTGCTGTCTTAAAGTATCCTTCCCTGAGCTTTTCAATTTCCGCATAATCAATACTTTCGGTTTTGAAATCTGTTTCGATGCCAATTTCTTTCAGTTTATTAACATAGTTTATATATTTCCAGTCTGCATTATGCGGATTAAATGCGTATATTTTCAAAAACCTCTCACCATATTCCGCTATGAACTCTATTGCTTTTATCAGGAACTGAATATCTTTTTCAGTGAATACATAATGCAGATTTACTCTTACCCAGCCGGGTTTTACTCCCGAAATACCCTCATTTATAACCGCTTTTCTGAATTTCTGAGAAAGATCGTTAGTTATCCCGAGCAGTCTGTGTCCGTAGGGACCGGCGCATGAACACCCCGCTCTCGACTGAATCCCGAACAGGTCGCTCAATAACCTTGTTACAAATCTCGGATGAAGGTATTTGTCAAGGTGCCTGATATTGAAAGAAATAATCGGTATTCTTTTCCCTGGATCTTTATTTCCTATGATCTCAACTTTTTCATGATCCTTAAAATGATCAAAAAATAATTTTTTATTTCTATTCTCGATACTTTCAATAACCTTTATTCCTATCTTTTCTTTTAAGTCAGCCGCAAGCGCTGTTTTGATCGTCTGAAGAATAGGCGGAGTTCCCGCTTTTTCTCTTGTTTCGATATCCTTTGTATAATCCTGATCGAAAAATCCGACATAATCGACTGTCCCGCCTCCTGCCGTAGTGGGTGCGAGATCAGTTCTGTATAGCTTCTCGTGAAAGATCAGAATTCCCGAGCTGCCCGGTCCGCCCAGAAACTTGTGAGGGGAATAAAAGATCGCGTCAAAATAACTTAAGCTGTCTTTTGAAATATCTATCTCCACGTAAGGAGCCACAGCGGCAAAATCGAAGAAAATATAAGCTCCGTTCTCATGAGCTGTTTTTGCAAGTTGATAAGTATCTGTTTTAAGCCCGGTAATGTTCGAACCGGCGGAAAACGAGCAGTACTTAACTCTGTCCTTATATTTTTCTTTTTTTAATTCTCTTTTAAGCATCTCTGTATCTATATCCCCGTCGTCATTAAGCTCGATAACTACTATTTCAGCGAATGCTTCGCGCCACATAAGTTCGTTAGTATGATGTTCATAAGGCCCAATGAAAACCACAGGTCTGTCAATTTTTATTTTATCCATAACACTGCACGCATCGCAGGACAATCCCTTAATTGAAGACATTATCCTGTCCTTAGTATGCGGGGGAATATATATCCCGAGTATTTCCTGAAGTCTTTTGAGTGCGCCGGTCGATCCTGAGCCGGCAGCGATTATTTTATATTCATTACCTGCATTTACAGATTTCTTTATCATTTTCTCGGCTGAATGAAGCAGCTCAGTGAGATACTCGCCGGTATAATCATCCGTAGTATGCGTATTTGCATAAGACTTAGCTATATCGAATAATTTTTCCTCGATGAACTTCAGGCTTCTTCCCGATGCCGTATAATCGGCATAAAAAAGATTTCTTTTGCCGAACGGAGTATCGAAAACACTGTCGTTCCCTATTATTTCGCTTCTGACAAAATCCAGATCTATTTTCTTCATATAGTAAAGCCCTTTATTACTAATCAAAACTAAATATAAACAATGCCGTACTGAAATTCTATATAAAAAAAGCGATTTTTTAAATAATATTCAATATCTTCATTTCGCATTTGCCGCAGTCGAATTCTAGCTTGTACTTTTTACCGTTAAGAACGAGAAACAACGGTTCTTTGAACTTCTTTGCACCGCCGAATTTCGGGCAGGCTCCGATATGGAATTTCAGGCAGTGCTTTGTGGTCATGAGCGTCTTGATCTCAGATTTGTCCAAGGTCTCAAAAGCTTTTCCGATAACTTCGGCACCGGCCTCTTCGAAGAATTTTTCTGCATACTTATTCGCAGCATTGTATGATGAGTCAATATGCTTAACATAAAATTCGGGAATTTTTCTGTTGTGCGCGACAAGTTTTCTCGGATAGTTCTTTATTCTCTCCCCGTACAGCTTTGCAAGAATTTCTCTTCTCCACTGATTTATAGCCGAGACCGGCACAAAATAAGGATCATTCACTTTGTAAATAAGATCCTGCAGATAAAATATTGTGTCGCCGGTTTTCGAGAACTGCTTTTTCCAGTTCGCTGAAACCTGATCGGGATTTTGAGCCGGGGTTTTATCGTGATCGAAATTCAGCTCAACTGAATTTCCGTCTTCGTCAGATGCTTTAATTTTAAATTTTCCGTCTGATTCTGTGACTTCGAACAAAACTCCTATCCTTCTTTCCGCGCCTGAAACGACTGCTTTCTCAAATGCGGGGTTTTCATTTCTGAAAATTTCGACCCCGATTCCGTAAGGAAGTTTTCTGTTCGGGAATATTTTATCTCCTTCTACGGTATTGATATTTATCCCGTCAAGTTCACCTGATAGATTTGTCCAGCATATCCCGTCCCCGTTTTTAAGATCGTGCTTACTGTCAAGCGTAAAATGATCATGTTCAAGTTCCTTAACTTTACTTATGAACTCGCCTATAGATTTCTGTCCCGATTCTGAAATTACCGTCTCTTTTCTTCCGTTTATGAAATACTTTGTAAATCCTCTGTTGAATGATTTTTTCAGATCAGGTTCATAGCTGAATTTTTCTCTGCCTGATGATGAGCGTTTGAATCTTCCGCCGCTGTCTGCTATGATTTTATCGAGTTCTTTTCTGTAAAATGAAGTTACATTACCCACATAGGAAGCGTCTTTGAGCCTGCCTTCGATCTTGAATGAAGTTATTCCCGCTTCTATAAGTTTTTCGAGTTCACCTGAAAGATTGAAGTCCATTGGAGATAGGAGATACTTATTTTTTTCAATTATATTACCTTCTGAATCGATCAGATCGGAGGGAAGTCTGCACACCTGCATACATTTTCCCCTGTTCGCGCTTCTTCCCGAAAGAGCCAGTGAGAAATAACAGCGCCCAGAATATGAAACGCAAAGCGCTCCGTGGATGAAAGCTTCAAGCTCGATCTTTTCAGTATTCTTTCTGATCTCTCTTATCTGATCTATTGAAAGTTCTCTTGCAAGTATAGCTCTTGAGAATCCGGCTTTTTCAAGATATTTTACCTGTTCTGCAGAAGCATTATGACACTGGGTTGAAGCGATAACAGGTATCGGCGGCAAACTGAGCTTTAAAATACCCATATCCTGAATAATAATCGCGTCTGCTCCGGCCTTGTAAGCTCTGTCAAGAGAATTCTGGACTCTGCCTTCTTCGCCGTTAAAAAATACCGTATTCACAGCAATATACACTTTTGCGTAGAACTGATGCGCAAAATCGCAGAGATCTTTTATGTCTTCCCATGAATTGCCGGCCGCCGATCTTGCCGAGAAATCCGGTCCGCCGATATAGACCGCATCAGCTCCGGACAGTACAGCCGTTACTCCCGTCGAATGATCTTTTGCCGGAGAAAGCAGTTCAAGCTTTATATTCTCTCTGTTCAATTCCATAATCAAGAATATTAAAGCGAAATAATAAGAAAAGCAATTTTAAAATATATAGTTTGATAAAACCGAAATAAAAAAATATATTACAGCCGTTACATTAAATAAGGAGAAAAAGTGAAAATACCTTTCGTCGATCTTAAAGCGAACTACCTTTCGATAAAAACCGAAGTTGACGCGGCGATTATGAAAGTCCTGGATGAAACAGCTTTCATAAAAGGCGCAGATCTTGATATCTTTGAAAAGAACTGGGCTCTTATGTGCGGAGCGGAATACTGTGTGGGGATTTCAAACGGAACAACTTCGATAGAACTGATACTTAAAGCTCTCGGTGTCAGGAGCGGAGACGAGGTGATCCTTCCTTCGCACACTTTTATCGCTACGGCTGAAGCGGTTGTGAACTGCGGAGCTAAACCGGTTTTTGTTGACTCTCATGATCATACAACGCTGATAGATGCGAATGAGGTTTCAAAAGCGATAACTTCTAGAACAAAGGCGGTTATAATTGTTGACCTGTACGGGCAGCCTGCCGATTATGACGCCGTCAATGCTGCGGTCGGAGACCGTGATATTGAGATAATTCAGGATGCCGCGCAGTCTCATCTTGCACGGTACAAAAATAAAGTTACGGGCAGTTACGCAAGAGTTACATCGTTCAGTTTTTATCCGGGAAAAAACCTGGGAGCTTACGGCGATGCGGGCGCAGTAGTAACTAATGATAAAGAACTCTATACAAAGATAAAGATGATGTCCGACCACGGCAGGATCACAAAATACGAACATCAGATATCCGGAACTAATGCACGAATGGATAATTTA
>ERZ1645192.2689-NODE-2689-length-14655-cov-5.721712_pt1 | contig 14655 bp, 9 predicted proteins | sample MGYA00575354_ERZ1645192 | MGnify/ENA primary metagenome ERZ1645192 (study PRJEB40844, sample SAMN11349763) | freshwater sediment metagenome | isolation source: river sediment | host: Sediment | place: India: Faizupur Khadar , New Delhi | collected 2017-02-21 ... | reverse complement strand
AATGGGATTATATGAAGATAATATACGTATTACTGCAACCAAAATAGAAGGGAAAATAATATTTATAGATATATATTTGGAAGAAGTACCTCGTTTAATTGGTTTTGTTTATAAAGGAGTGCGAAAATCAGATATTGATGAATTTGATGACAAAATCAATTTATCACAAGGAAAGGTTGTGAATGAAAATCTTAAATCAGTAGTGAAAAATATTATCCGTAACTATTATATAGATAAAGGTTTTTATTTTGCAGATGTTGACATAAGCGAAGAAAGAGATAGTTTAAATACTAATCTTGTTACACTGACTATAGATGTGAACAGAGGTAAAAAAACACGTATTAATGCAATAACTTTTTATGGGGCAGATAGAGTAGAAACGGCTAAATTGAAAGCTTCCATGAAAAATGTGAAAGCTAAATTTATTTTCCAACCATTTAATAAAATTGATACTGTTATTGTTGATTATTTTAAAAATTATGAAAAATATAAAAATAAAGATATAGCTGAGTTGCTTTTAGATTATTATCAAGATAGAGTGCGTATAAGATTTAAAGCATCTAAGTTTAAAGAAGATGATTTTGAAATAGATAAACAAGCAATCATTTCCAAATATAATGAGTTGGGATTTAGAGACGCTTATATAGTTAAGGATACAGTATATCTTAATAGGAAAAAAGAATTAAATATTGATATATTTTTAGAGGAAGGCGAAAAATATTATTTTAGAAATATTACCTGGGTCGGAAATACTAAATTTAGTTCCGAAGTATTGGATAGAGTTCTAAATATTAACAAAGGGGACGTGTATAATACTATTCTTTTGGAAAGAAATTTAAGTATGAATCCCGAAGGTTTGGATGTAAGCACTTTATATTTAGATGATGGATATTTGTTTTTTAATGCCATTCCCGTTGAAAAGTTAATAGAAGGAGATTCGATTGATATTGAAATCAGAATTGTAGAACGTAATCAAGCTACCATTAACAGAATTACAGTGTCAGGAAATACACGAACCAGTGATGAAGTTATTTTGAGAGAATTAAGTACTTTTCCGGGGCAAAAATTTAGTCGTTCGGATGTAATACGGTCTCAACGTCAATTATTGCAGTTGGGTTATTTTAATCAAGAAAAAATGAATGTGATTCCCAAAGCCAACGAAATGGAAGGGACCGTTGATTTGGAATATATTGTTGAAGAAGCCTCATCGGATCAATTGGAATTATCGATAGGTTGGGGTAGCAATCAATTTATTGCCAGTGTCGGAGTTTCTTTCAATAATTTTTCTTTCCGTAAAATTTTTGATAAAGAAGCTTGGGCTCCTATACCCGGCGGTGATGGACAAAAATTATCGTTTAGAATATATGCAAATACCTATTATAGACAATATGGTTTTTCATTTACAGAACCTTGGCTAGGCGGGAAAAAACCGAATGCTTTTACTTTTTCTTTTTCACATACTAATTATTCTAACGGTCAAGCTGAAAGTAGTGAAAATTATCAAAGAATAAGAATCACAAATATATCTATAGGTTTATCAAATCGTTTAAAAATTCCGGATGATTATTTTATGATGTCGAATTTTATTGCATATCAATACTATGATGTCAAAAATTATCCATATTTTATAATTACAAACGGTTATTCTCATGGCTTAAGTTATAACTTTTCATTAAATAGAAATTCTTTAGATGCTATTATATATCCAAGAAATGGTTCAGATATATTATTCTCTGTACAGTTCACTCCACCTTATTCTTTGTTTTCACAAAATAAAAATTATGCTTCCATGGAACCTAAAGATAAATATAAGTGGCTTGAATATCATAAATGGAAATTTAATGTATCTTATTATTTGAATATTGTGGATAATTTAGTGTTAAGTGTGAGAGGAAAATTCGGATTTTTAGGACATTATAATCCGGATTTGGGTGATACTCCCTTCGAACGCTTTTATTTAGGTGGTAGTGGTTTGTCATCAACATATATTTCAGACGGAAGAGAAATTATTGGTATGAGAGGTTATGTAGATGAATCTTTAACACCAACTAAAAATGGAGTAGCCATTGGAGGTACGATTTATCAAAAATTTACATTTGAATTAAGATATCCTATCTCTTTAAATCCGTCTGCAACCATTTATTTATTGACATTTCTTGAAGCCGGGAATTGTTGGTTGAGTGCTGAAACCTATCGGCCATTCGATTTATATCGTTCTGCCGGAGTAGGTATAAGAGTACATTTACCCATGTTTGGTATGTTAGGGTTAGATTGGGGATACGGCTTTGATGATGTTGACGGAAGTAAAACTTCCGGGGGTAGTCAATTCCATTTTTCAATAAACCAATCTATAGATTAAAGTATTAAAAATATAAAAATTAAAATAAAATACATATGAAAAAATTATTGTTTACAGCAGCTATTATTTGCTTATCTTCTTTAGGATTATATGCCCAGAAATATGCGTATATTGATTCGGAATATTTATTAAATAAAATTCCTAGTTATGTTGAAGCACAAACTGAATTAGATAAATTGTCAATTGAATGGCAAAAAGAAATTGAAGCTAAATTCAAAAAAATTGATGAGATGTATAGAAAATATCAACAAGACGCTGTAGTTTTACCGGAAGATGCAAAACAAAAAAAACAACAGGAAATTATTGATGCGGAAAAAGAAGCTAAAGATCTTCAAAAGAAAAGATTTGGTACTGATGGCGATTTATTTAAGAAAAGAGAAGAATTAGTTAAACCTATCCAAGATAGAGTTTTTACTGCAATTGAAGAATATGCTCGCGAAAAACAATATGCCTTTATTTTTGATAAAGCCGGAGATATGACTATTGTTTATGCAGATGCTAAATATGATATTAATGATGAAATATTATCGAAATTAGGCATTGTTGCAGGCAGTGAATAACATTTAAAACCTTATAGATATGATTATTTTTGTAGCAAACATCCCTTTCAAAACTCGTCAGAAAGAGTTTGAAAATTTATTTAGTGAATACGGAACTGTTGAAAAAGCGTATATCATTTATGATAGAGCAAGTCGTAGAAGTAAAGGATACGGATTTGTGACCATGCCAAACATTGATGAGGCAAAAAAAGCAATGGAAACATTAAATGGCTATGATTTTAATGGTAAAACGCTTGTCGTAACTGAAGCAACATCAAAAAAACAAGATTCAGAAAACGAACAATAATTAAAAATATTAACAATACTTAAATAAATGTATTGTTTTTACATCTATACAAAGAAGTATATGAATGTTTTTGTTTGTTAATCAAATAAGTTTTCTTTTACTATCCTTTTGGTTAGATTTGATACTTATAATGTTGTTATGTTAAATAAAAAAGTTGTTACTTATTTGTAACAACTTTTTTATTTTATAAAGGAATTCTATTTTATAATCCTAATTCGGTTTTGTAAGTTGATGCGTCCATAAGATCATTTATCTCAGCAGGGTTTGTTATTTTAATTTTAATTATCCATCCTTTACCATAAGGGTCTGTGTTAATAATAGCAGGATCCACTTCTAAAGCTTCGTTAAATTCTAATATCTCTCCACCAATAGGCATGTACATGTCTGAAACAGTTTTGACAGCTTCAATAGATCCAAAAGTTTCTTCTTTTTCTAAAGTTTCACCAACAGTAGGGACATCAATAAAAACGATATCGCCTAATTCATGTTGGGCAAAATCACTAACACCTACAAATGCTTCATTTCCATCAACTTTTAACCATTCGTGATCTTTTGTGTACTTAAGATTTTCTAATATTTTCATTTCGTTATGTATATTTAATAGTTAAGATTTTAAATTTTGCAAATATATATATATTTTCAATGCGGGATATAAAAAAATATAAGAAATATTATTTTATTGTCATATTTATGACAAATTTCCATGAGAAATTCTTCTATTTAAAATTGAAGTTATTCACGGATTATTTCAAACGAAAAATCATCAATAAAACGAATTATTGTAGAAGGTTTATTTTCATTTAAAATAGATGTGTTCAGATTTACAATATAATCAACTTCATTAAATAATTCTTTTTGGATGTCTTTATAAAGAATCGGAGGTGTTTTACCTGCAAAGTTTGCAGAGGTTGACACAATCGGGTGTCCTAGTAATCGTATAACTCTTTTGCAAAATTCGTTTGTTGTTATACGTATTGCAATCGATCCGTCTTTAGCAATCAAATTTTCAGGTAGGTTTTTTGCTTTGGGATATATAAAAGTCGTAGGTCGTGTTGTTTGAGTTATTAAATCCCAAGCTATATCCGGCATTTTATGAATGTAATTATAAATTTTTTCAGCTTGATCAAGTAAAATCAACATGCATTTTGAAGGAGGACTTTTTTTGATGCTGATAATTTTATCAATGGCTTTTGAATTTGTTGCATCACAACCTATTCCCCAAATGGTATCTGTTGGGTATATAATAGTTCCACCTTTTGTTAAAATAGCACATGTTTTAATGACTTCTTCGCTAATATTCATAGACTATAAAACTAGTAATTCATAGATTAATTTATACGAATATTTCAAAAAAAAGTTTCTGATATTATATGTTATCTTTGATTTTTACAGATTAAAAAAAAGAGAATTTTGTTTTAATAAAAAATATATCTTTGCCTTTTAATATTAAAATTGCAATCAGATAATATATAGCATTTTAAAAAGGAATAAAAATGATGAAAAAGAAATTTATAGGAATCTTGTTAGTCTTTTTGCTTTTTTGTGTCAGCGCATGTAATAAACCGGAAGATAAAATTAGAGGAAAATGGCAAATCAGTAAAATTTATAAAAATAATATTGAAACTATTTCTGAGACATCGACTGAGGTTGAATCTTTGTTGAGTTTTTGGACATTCTATCGTTCATCTATTTTAGTAATAAATTATTATAATAATAAAATTTTATATGAAACTAGTGGTAATTGGGCTATTATTGATGATTTTATAGAAGTTTCATTTAATGATAAGTATTCTTATATTGAAAGGCAATATCGAATTAAAAAAATTAAAACCAATGAATTAATTATTTCTTTTGTTGATAAAGAGGAAAATGAATGGACATTAGTATTTTCTCTTCAAAATTCATTTCAAGATTATGACATTTAAAATATTTTTAAATAAATTAATAAACTGGCGAGCTACGCATTTGTCAGAACAAAACACAGTTTTACTATTAAGTGTTTTTATTGGGAGTATAGCTGCGATGGCGGCTATCGTATTGAAAAATGCTGTGTATTTTACACACCAATCTTTATTGAGAGTTTTTCCTGAAACGGAGTTTAACTATTTATATTTGGCATTTCCTATCATAGGAATTACACTTACTGTATTAATAATTCGGTTTTTTATAAAAGATGATCTCAGCCACGGCGTTACAAAAGTATTGTATGCTATATCAAAAAAGAATGGAAAAATTAAACTTCATAACACCTATTCTTCAGTATTAACAAGTACGATTACTGTTGGTTTTGGGGGATCGGTTGGGTTAGAAGCTCCTATTACTTTGACCGGTTCAGCGATAGGTTCTCAATTGGCTTCGTTTTTCAATTTAAAAAATAAATCGGTTATATTGTTAGCTGCATGTGGTTCTACAGGTGCTATCGCAGCAATTTTTAATGCACCTATTGCCGCTATTGTCTTTGCAATAGAAGTGTTAATGTTAGACCTAACAACGCTATCCTTATTGCCTTTGTTAATTTCTGCCGTTACAGGTACCTCTTTGTCCTATTTATTCTTAGGTAAAAGTGTAATGTTTAAGTCTATACCTATTGTTCCTGATTTTGAAATGTATAATTTGCCTTTTTATGCTATTCTTGGTTTGTTTGGTGGATTTTTGTCCTTATATTTTATGCGTATTACTAGTTTTATTGAACAAAAGTTTTTATTATTTAAGAAAAAATATCTAAAGGTAATTATTGGAGGTGTTATATTAAGTGTATTGATTTTTTTATTTCCCTCTTTTTATGGCGAAGGATATGATAATATAGCGGAACTACTAGGAGGTAACAATAATAGCCTATTTACAAATAGTCCTTTCTATTTCTTTAAATACAATGAATTAACACTTATCCTCTTTGTTTTGGCATTGTTGCTATTTAAGCCATTTGCAACAGGATTTACCAACGCAGCCGGAGGTGTAGGTGGGGTATTTGCTCCTTTGTTGTATTTGGGTGGAATGTTAGGTTTTTTTATAGTAACTGCTTTGAATTTTTTATTTGATATAGAATTATCTGTATTGAACTTTATTCTTGCCGGAATGGCCGGATTGATGGGGAGTGTGATGAAAGCTCCTTTAACAGCTATTTTTTTAATAGCAGAAATTACAGGTGGTTATCATTTGTTTATTCCATTAATTATTACTACGGTTATTTCATATATGGTTTTTTATCCTTTTGAAAAGTATTCTATCTATACAAAATCTCTTGCTAAACAAGGAAATCTTATTACGCATGATAAAAATAAACGTGCGTTAAGTAAAATTGATGTGATGGATATGATAGAAGATGATTTTAAAACACTAGATCCTGAGGCAAATATAAATGATTTAACAAAGCTAATTGAAAAATCTAACAGAAATGTATTTCCGGTGGTTGATAAACTTAAGATTTTTTATGGAGTTGTTTTGTTGGATGATGTTAGAACCATAATTTTTCACCCTAATGAATATAATATATCCATTAAGCAATATATATTTAAACCGGAAATTACCATTGTTCCGGGTGAGAGTATGATTTCGGTTGTGAATAAATTTAAAAAAACAGGTTATTATAATATGCCTGTAATTGATGCAGAAGGGAAATATTATGGTTTTATATCGCGTGCAAATGTCTATACACAATATCGTGAAATAGTTGAAGAAATTTCAGAAGATTAATCTTTCTTTTGGAAAATTTATTTTTCTTTTTCCTTTCTTTTACGGTTTGGTATAAATAAATCCTTTAATTTATTAAAATGTTTGGTATAGGATAAGCCTAATCCTTGTGAACGTGAAGCTGTTGTTGTAGGTGACTGTAAAATATCGTAATAGTTAGCAACATTAAAAGCTTTTATTTTGAGTGAGCCGTCTTTTGTAAGCTTATATTCAGCAATGAAATCACCCACTACATTTCCGCCTACAGGTTGCTTCTCCATGTTGTTGCTGTTGCCATAAATGTCAAGTATCCCTTGAATACTTAATCTGTTGTCAAATAAATTCGTTGATACTTGCACATTATAATCATCTCCACTAGTTGTTCCGTCACCGGGTCGATATGAAAATCCTAAATTGACTTTATCCGTAATACTCGACATCCATTTGTTTAAATGGTGAGAAGCTAACTCGCTAAGTGAATATCCCAATCCGGCATTTACTGTACTCGTATTTATGGAACGTGATTCAAATTTTCCCATTAAAAGAACAGAAAAAGTTTGTCTTACCATTTTCTCTCTGTCGGTTGTGTCTATGGCATTATATACTAAGGTTTTGATGTTTTCATCTACATCTAATAATTCGATTCCGAAATTGAATTCTGGATTCAAAATATTACCATTTAAATAAAGAAGACTATTTATGGGAATTGGTCTGTATGTATTCATATTTTCGTTTTCGGAAAATAAATTAGCAATAGAAACTCTTGTAGGATAGTTTGCTTTAACGGCAACAATGCCCTCAGAAGGCTTGCCATTCCATGTAACTGTGCCTCCTTTTGTTAAATTAAAGTTACGAGCTAAAATATTACCCAAATTTAATTCAAAATTACCATTCTCAAGGACATATGTACCATAAATTTCAAATTTATCTTCTGGTGTTAAATCCAAACGTAGAGTGCCACTCCCGGTTCCTTTTAAAGTTCCTCCAATAGAAGGATCTAAATCCACTCTTACAAATGCGTCCGGAGTAGCTGTTATATTTAAGGAAAGTGCAAGTTTTGATTTATTAATTTGTATTGGTAGTAATGAATCTGCTTTCAATTCTTCTTGATATTCTTTTTCGAAAATAATATATTTATTCTCTCTCACCGTAGTATTCCAATCCATATTGATGGTAATATTGCTTTGTTTTTCAGTTTTCATATTCGCAATAATCCAAGTTATTTTATCTTCGGTTTTAATGGAAATATTTCCACTTCCATAAGCTTTACCATAAAAGAGATTATTGTCTTTGTATCCTGTATTTAAAGCGAGTAAATTATTGGCTTTAATATGTAAGTCAACTCCCCAATTTTTCAAGTGATGATGAGTAATAATACCGTCTATATTACCTTTATTATTATTTATATCGGTAAAAGAAATATTGTTAAATATAAAACCTGTGTCGATAAATTCAATATTACATTGTTTTATATAATATTGAGTTTTTAAGATTTTTACACCTAATATGCCATTTGTTAAATGAATATTACCTTTTAATTTTGCTTTATTTACTGGACCCGTATAAGTTAAAAATCCGGTTCCGATTCCTTCTATTTTTGATGCAAAAAAGTTAACATAAGGTTCTAGTATTTTTATATTGAATTCACGAATATCTCCTTTTATATCAATTGTTTTTTCGATAGGATCAAAATAACCATTAAGGTCAAGAGTTAAGTCTTGTGATTCTTTTTCATCAGGGATAATGGATGCCGAAATCCACAATCTTTTTTTATCATTTTGCCATATAGTTTTTCCTTTTAATTCTCCTAAAGATACGTTATTAAATGAAAACTTTTTAATATCTATATTGCTAACTACATTATAGCCATATTGATTACTTATAATGGATGCATTCCCTGTGGCTTCTCCTTTTATAGAAATCATGAATTTTTTAAATATCAATTCAAAATCTTCTAAATTTATTTTATTGAATTCACAATCTAATGAGGTTGTATACAATGAAGATAATGCTCCATGTAGTTGTATGCGTTTATTGTTGTCACTTAATCCAATATTTTTTATAAAAATACTATCTTTATTGATTGTTATATAATTTGATGGATCGAAAAAATAGGTAGATGTGTCAATAACTAAAGATCCATTGTATATTTGACAGAAAAAATCCGTAGGTGAATTGAAACCTACAAAACCTTGTATAAAAGCATCCTTTATGGTGCCAATTTGATTGCCTTCTGCCATTAACATGAAATTTATAGTGTCTTTGGCTGTTTTGGTTTGTAAATTAATGTTATTTAAAAATGATAATGTGTCAGATGCTAACCAATAAGATTGGCAATCTCCTGTAAGAACTATTTCATTGGATAAATTATGGGATTGGATTGAAATATTTTTAAAGATTTGTTGATGTACATTAAGAGTGGGTATGTTTAGAGATAATTTAACTAATTTATTGTTTTTATTGGCTGAGGCTTTTGCAATAAATCCGTTTCTAAAAATCAAATCAGGAAATAATAATTCAAAAAATGAAACAGTATTTTTCATAGAGACTTGTATGTCAATATTTTTTGTAGAATCCGAAATCGCTATGTTGCTTTTTGTAATGACATGAGGAATATACTTATGGATTTCATTCTGTAAAAATGGGATTAATTCGTTATACATAAAAATTCCATTCGCTTCAATAAGTAATGAATTAGATCTGAATATGATATGTTTTGATTGATTTGTATTTATGTCAACAGATATATATAAATCATCAAGAGGATACCGTACATTATTTTCAAAATAATTGACGTTGATTAAATCAACTTTTCCTTGTATATTGTCTAAAGTTTTTCCTTTTAATTGCAGAATAATGCCGGACGATGTTACAATAGCGTTTGAATCAATCCTGAATAGATTTAACTTGCTTAAATTAAGCGTGTCAATGTTAGCAACAAAGGTATAGGATTTTTCCAATGAATTAATATCTATCATTCCGTTTATTGCGGTTTTAAGATTTGGATCACCGGAAACAAAACTAAATGAAAATTGTTTGTAATGATAATCGCCTGTAATTTTAATGTTTGAAATATTATTATTTTTGTATACTATAGATGAAATATTAATTAATGCAGAATCAATATTATTTTTGTCACCAATAATTTTCCCATTTGCTGATATTTTGCCGATATCTTTGTAATTAACCAATTTGTTTATTTCCACATCACTAATTGCAAATTCTCCTTTGTAAGTAAGTTCTTCTTCTGTTTGTTTAAAATATAAATCTTTAAAATTTCCATCACCAATTGCACTTTTAATAGATGCATTGGTTACAAAATCATAATAATATCCATTAAAATTTCCATTAGCTTTAATCCATTGTAATTGTTTTGCCAGCTTAGGAATATTGATTCTTTGTTTTTTTGGTAAATTAAATGCTTCTATTGTTTTGATATCAGCTTCAATATTCTTTATGTCAGCAGTGAATACAGTTGCTTCCACATCCGGTAATCCATGTGAGCTTACACTGCCTTCGAAAAAATTATTATGATCAATGCTGATTTTTGCATCATCAATGCTTAATTCAGATAAACAGCCTGTTACTTTTGTCGCCTTTCCTTCTACGCATGCATCCATGCCTTTAAAAAATGGTACAAAATAGGTTAAATCAATGAATGAGATAGTTGAAGGATATAACTTACAATCGAATGCCACTTTGTTTACAAAATCAGAGAAATCAGGAAAATCTTTGTATTTAAATCCGAAATCAATATAGACTTTCGAACAATGAGGAGTCGTAAAATGTGTATTTAAACAATATAATCCAGATCGACTGATACGTAAATGTCCTTTGAAATTATTGATTGAAAAACCGGAACGTTCTTTACATATTAATTTAGTTATTTCAAAATTTAAACTGTCTTTTATGATTAATAATTCATCGATTTTTGTATAAATGTCTCCAATCACAATGTTTGAATAATTCCAATGACTGTCTAATTCTTCTCGTTTAGTATTTTCATTATAAAAAGTAAATTTTCCTCTATCTAAACTTAAGTTTCTCAATGAAATACTTTTCGGTTTTTTTGAACGTTTTTTTGGAATTAAAAAATCAACAAAAAAACGTATATTTACATTATCTTCTCCTTTGTAAAATGCTATAAATACTTCAGCATCTGTAGCATGAATGCGTGGAATGATTATTTTATTGTTTAGTTTATCAAGAGTAGGGAAATCAACTTCGCAATGTTTTGCCGATATTAAATTATGTCCGTGTTGATCTTTGATAATAATGTCTTTAACAATAATATCTAAATCCCAAGAAATATGTAGTTTCTCAATTGTGATTTCTGTTTGCATTTGTTCCGATAAATAACGTGCTGTTCGTTGAGCAACATAGGTTTGAATCGAAGGAATTGAAAATAAAATACATATAATAAATAAGATACTTACTACGGAAAGTAATATCCATAGCAAACTTTTTAAAATGATTTTAAAACTTTTTCTTACCAATGTATATGTATATATTAATATATTTATATAACGAAAAATGAGATGGAAATGTTACTATTGTATAGGCTAAATATAGAATAAAAAAAGGCATTTCATGTGAATGCCTTTACATTTATCAAGAATAAACTATGGTTAGTAGCGGTAGTGATCGGGTTTATATGGTCCGTTTACATTTACGCCTATATAATCAGCCTGTTCTTGAGATAGTTGAGTTAATTTAACGCCTATTTTTTCGAGATGTAATCGCGCAACTTCTTCGTCTAAGTGTTTAGGTAAACGATAAACACCGATTTCAAATTTATTTTTCCAAAGTTCGATTTGTGCAAGTACTTGGTTTGTAAAAGAATTGCTCATTACAAACGATGGATGTCCGGTTGCACAACCTAGGTTTACTAAACGACCTTCCGCCAATAAAAATATGGAATGACCATCGGGAAATATATATTCATCAACTTGTGGTTTGATATTACGTTTTTTAATACCCGGATATTGTTCCAATTTTTCAACTTGAATTTCATTGTCAAAATGACCAATATTGCATACAATCGATTGATCTAACATTTTGCTAATGTGTTTGGCTGTAATTACGTCTTTATTTCCTGTAGTAGTCACATAAATATTTCCCTTTGATAATGTATTTTCTAATACATCTACTTCAAAACCTTCCATTGCTGCTTGTAATGCACAGATGGGATCTATTTCGGTTACAATTACCCGAGCACCATAAGACCTCATAGATTTAGCACATCCTTTACCAACATCACCATATCCTAAAACGACAACAACTTTTCCTGCCAACATAATATCTGTTGCTCTTTTAATTCCATCGGCCAATGATTCACGACAACCGTATAAATTATCGAATTTTGATTTTGTTACAGAGTCATTTACATTGATAGCAGGGAACAAAAGTTCTTTTTTATCAAACATCTGGTATAAACGATGTACCCCAGTTGTAGTTTCTTCGGATACTCCTTTAATTTCGCTTACTGTTTTGTGCCAACGTGTAGAATCTTGGTCGTAAATGTTTTTTAAAGTTTGTAAAATAATTTTTTCTTCCAGTATGTTTGTTGATTTATTGAGTAAATCGGGATTGTTTTCAATGGAAAATCCTTTATGAATTAATAAAGTAGCATCACCGCCGTCATCAACAATCAATTGTGGTCCTTTGCCATTTGGAAATGTCAATGCTTGACTTGTGCACCACCAATATTCTTCTAATGTTTCTCCTTTCCAGGCAAAAACCGGAATTCCTTTTGCAGCAATGGCTGCAGCAGCATGGTCTTGTGTTGAAAAAATATTACAACTTGCCCAACGTACATCTGCACCTAATTCAATTAATGTCTCAATTAAAATGGCTGTTTGAATAGTCATATGCAAAGAACCGGTAATGCGAACTCCTTTTAGAGGTTTTTCTTTATTGTATTTTTTTCGTATTGACATCAAACCGGGCATCTCTTTTTCGGAAATTTCTATTTCTTTTCTGCCCCATTCTGCTAAAGTTATATCAGCTACTTTATAATTTAATGTATTGTTATTCATTTAAATAAATATATATTAATTAATGAGATTTTTTTTAAAATTGATTGGCAAAGATACTAAATTTATTTTAATAAATTTATGTATTTATTCTTTAGAAAGCATTAAATGTTAAAGCTTTGTTATTCTGTTTCTTCAATACTTATAGGTAGACTATCTTTAGCTTTTAATTTAAGTTTCCAACGGGGATCGTACAATTCATCTTTTGCTGTAGAATGAATCAATTGATAAAAATTTGTAACTAAATCCCTGCTATAGAAAATAAAATCAACATTATATTGATTGTTTGTGCTGTAATAATGCCAAATTTCATAGGGATAGTATTGTTGAGTAAAAGGGAACTTTTCTATCTCGTTAGGAGGCCCATATTTTAGAAATACATATCCTCTGTCACTTTTATATCCTTTAATTTTAAGTGTTGAAAAGGAATTGTTAACAATCATGACATTGCTATAATATTCATACCATGCGTTTAAAGGATTCTCAGGGTATCGTTTTGTCCAAAATACAGAGAAAAAACCATCTAATTCTTCATACGTACGCTTTTTAGCTTGACGAATGAAATCTTTCTCTTCACTATTGGCTATCACATATATATAATCCAAATACAAATAAAGTGAGTCAAGAGGAATTTTTTCATTAATAGTAGTGGTTTCTATGTGTATCGAGGGATTGCTTCGTTGAAAAAACATATCTTTAGATGTCATCAATGAATCTGTTAAAGTGTAAATTGCAATTTTTAAGCTGTAATTACCGGAAGGTAAACTATCAATGTTGAAAGAATGTAAAAGCACATGCATGTCTTTCTTTTTGCATGTTTGTTGTTTGAAATATGTTCCGGAAATAGGAGTGTCTGTTCCGTAGGGAGATATATAACATTTATATATAAAAGAATCTTGTTGTGTAATTCCTTTATCTGAATGATAAATCTCGCTCATAAAAATAATTTGATTAATATATTCAGGATAAAAGTTGGAAAAGTAGGGGATGAAATCTATGTTGTGTTTGATAAATTTATTTTTTTCTTCAGAAAAAGATAAACTACTTATGAGTTGAATGTCAGAAATGTTTATTGTTTCCCTATTGAAATCAATAAGAACATTTCCTTCATAAAATAAAGGTTTGTCTACGTGATTGTTTTCATCTGAAAATATAAGTTTCATCGTATATTCTCCATTGGAAATAGGAATGCGGAATAAATTATAAATATCTTTTTTTGTTAATAAAACAGAGTCTGAATATGAATCGCTAAAAAAAGTATATTTTTTATGAATTGGCATTTGAATGGAATCATGAGACTCTAATATAACTTCAAAGTTAACTTGCCCTTGATATGTATTGTCTTTATTTACAATATAATTTAAGGTATTTCCAAAGATTAAGCATTGAAATTCAATATAGTTAGTCTCGTCTGGAATTGAAAAGACAAGATAATTAATGTTAACTTTTAAATTTTCTGAATACAAATAGATTATTTGGGAAAAACATAGAAGTAATAAGATAATTTTTTTACGCATGCTATGATTATTTAATAAAGCAAAGATATAAAATTCCGTACAAATATAAAGACAAAAATAAATATTTATTGTATTTATTTTTACGATTTCATCATCAATATTGCTGTCTTATATTAAAAATATCAGTATTGTCCGATATAAATTCCGATATTCTTACAGAATCTGAGCGTAACGAAGTGAAGCAAAGAATCTGTTGATTATTATCGGACAATAGTAAAAAAATCATTAA
>ERZ1645192.2688-NODE-2688-length-14656-cov-12.109239_pt1 | contig 14656 bp, 13 predicted proteins | sample MGYA00575354_ERZ1645192 | MGnify/ENA primary metagenome ERZ1645192 (study PRJEB40844, sample SAMN11349763) | freshwater sediment metagenome | isolation source: river sediment | host: Sediment | place: India: Faizupur Khadar , New Delhi | collected 2017-02-21 ... | reverse complement strand
CGCAGTCCGGAAACCAGTTTGGCAATCTCACGTGGGACCTCCACAGTCAGCAGGGTGGTACCATTCGCATAGTCTTTTATTTTCTTGATAGTTTTAACAGTTGTCTTGCCAATCGACATCCCCTCTGTGCTTGTCAGCTCGATCTCATCACCTTCAGCAATGCTCAAAGGGTCCTGCTCAAAGGGCAGAGTGACCAAAGCGTTTTCGTTGCCCTTGCGATAATCGACCAGTGTCACTGCCAGACCAGGGCAGACTGCAACGCAGCGACCGCAAGCAATGCAGCCTTTTTCAGCTAAGTAATCCACCTCCGGGAGGTGGCGAATATCGGCTTGATCCACGTGGATCAGGTGGCGGGGGCAGACGGTGGAGCAGGGATCACAGGGTATCTCTTGCGTGCAGTGCATGATGGGGAAAACCCCTTCTTCAAGGTCGGGAATGAAAGGATCAACGGTTTCCCCCGGGCGGGATTTCAGGATCTCTTCGATCGTCGCCCATTCAGCGGGAATTTCTTCTGCTAATTTTCCTAAAAAGCCAGCAATCTTGCGACCTGCAATCTTACCGGAGAAGATTGCCGCAGAGGCTTCCGCAATCTCTTTAGAATCACCAGCTGAAAAGACGGGCAAACCTACCCGTTCTGCCTGCCCTGTAAATTCGTTGACAGGGTCAAGACCAACCGCGATCAGAACCGTATCGCACTCGTATTGCCTCTCCGTGCCTGGAATCGGCTTGAAATTCTTGTCTACCTGGGCAATGACCACTTTCTCGACGTGTTCTTCGCCAAGGGCTTCAATGACGGTATGGGATGTGAAAACAGGTACGCCAGAACGCACCAGTTTATCTTTGTGCACCTTATATCCGCCGCATTCGGGAGCGGCTTCCACTAAACCGCAAACGTGAATTCCTGCCTGGATCGCGTGATAACCGGCAATCAGCCCCACATTGCCGCCGCCGATGATGAAAAGATTCTCGCAGGGGCGCACCAAGTCCCGGTTTACCAACGTCTGGAAAGCGCCTGCGCCATAAATACCGGGCAGGGTGTTGCCGGGAAAAGCCAGGCTCTTCTCGCGCGCTCCGGTCGCCATGAGGAGCATCTTTGGGTAAACGAGGACATATTCCTTACCATCTTTGTAGATCCCAATCGATTTATCTTCAAACACACTAACAGCAGTGCTGCTCTCCCAGATATTCACTGATGAGTGCTGACGGAGAGCTGCTTCAAGCTTTTTCGCGATATCGATACCGCGTGTGCCTGCATAAACTGCTTCGCTTGAGCCAAAGAAGCGGTGGGTCTGCAAAACGAGTTTGCCGCCAAGATGCGCCTTGTCATCGATCAAGATCGTGCTCACACCTACCTGACCGAGCTCGATTGCCGCAGAAAGACCAGCGGGACCGCCTCCGATGATCAGTACATCCGTGTGATATTCGGGGGTAGGTCGAGCTGCATGCCTATTCTGTGGTGGTACATCCGGCAGTTTTGGAAGGCCTTCAGCCGGAAAAACCCGCATATCGCGCTTGACGGGCGTCATGCATGCTTTGACTGGCAGCGAATCGGCAATCACCATGCACTGCGAGCACTGCCCGTTGGCGCAAAAAATCCCCTGGGGGGAGTGATCTTTGGGGTGATGGCCGAAGATGGTAATGCCATTCGCCACGAGGGCGGAGGAAATCATTTCACCTTCCTTCGCCAGGAAGGGTTGGTTTTGCCAATAAAACGGAATGTCTGCTACAGAATCATCGATCAGAATTGGGTGAGCCTTGATACGATTCTCAGTCATAAACTCCTCAAATTTGCGAATTCAGGGGTTTATGATACCACCAACAAGGCGTCAGTCGAAGATTTGCTGGTATTCCTGGTCCAGTTCGTTATCGCTCAAATGCGAGTAGCGCTGGGTGACAGCGATGTTGGTGTGGCGCGCCAGCACTTGCGCAAGTTTGAGATTGCCGGTGCTGCCGAGGATCGTGGTGACGAAATAGTGGCGGAAAGAGTGGGGAGTAATAGTCCCGACGGCTTCTTCGCCGAGGGCCTCCCGCACACGCTGATTGACAATTTCCCGCCCGGTCGTTGTTGAGATAGGTTTTACCTTTTTTCCTGCGCCGCGATCGTGACGCGCGAAGACTGGCTGGGATGCCAGGGCCTTGCCGCTGTTGCCGTCCAGGCTTGCCCGCTCAGAAAGATACATTTTTAGGGCGTCCAAGCTGCGCTTGGAGAACCGCACGACCGCTTCTTTGTTACCCTTGCCGATCACGATCGCGCGATGTTCGAGCCAGTCAATATCCCCGCGGCGCAGATTGCAGGCTTCGTGCACTCGCAGACCCGTATCTGAAAGGGTCAGGAGGAATGCCCGGTCTCGCAGGTTAATTAATCGGTCGGATTCATCTTCTGTGGGTTTCGAAGTCAACGTCGCAGCATAATCCAGCACGGTGTCAATCGCATTTTTAGGGAACTGCGGCAACCGGATACCTGGCCGGCGGGCGCGCTGTTTGATCAGCAAGCGGATACGAGGCAGGTTGACAGGTGCGAGGTTCTCCCCGGCAATGAACTCAAACAAGCCAACCACGGCTGTTATGTAAACCTGCTCGGTTGCGGAGGAGAAATCCTTGAGCGCCGCCAGGATCCAGATCACGGCGTCTTCCGGGAGGGAGGTCACATCCGCCGTTTCCACCTCAAGTCCATTATCTTTTAAAACTTCAGTAAACAGGTTCATCGCGTTCGTGTACGTGCGAAAGGTATTCGCACTCCGCGAAAGCTTGACAGAACTCAGGTACTTCTGGATGCATTCAGAGATGGTCAACTGCATAATAAGCCTGTTAATTGCACTATATTGCGCATAGTATAATCTATTTACGTAACTTATCAAGTATTCCTTATCATTATAATCGTGAAAGCAACTGAAATACCAAGAGGAGAACTGTCAGCCATTATTGATCAGGAAGATTACAATTGTTTTCATCCAGGAGAGAATATGAATAAGACGGAATGCACGTTTACGAGTGGGACGGATTGGTTTCGGCTGAGGGCATGCGGTATCCTGATCAATGATGGCAAAGTTTTAATGATCCGGAATGACCAAGATCCATTCTATTACTCAGTCGGTGGATGCGTGGAGCACGGCGAGAGCCTGGAAGAAGCAGCAGTTCGCGAAGTTTGGGAGGAAACTGGCTGGAAGTTTGAGGTGGAGCGGCTGGCATTCATACACGAGAACTTCTTCCGCGGAAAAGCTGGAACGATTGAGGGGTTGAACTGCCACGAAGTAGCTTTTTATTACTTAATGAAGTGGGATCCAAATTGCATCATTACTTCAAATAGTCATAGCATGGGTGGCTTGCCTGAACGCCTGGATTGGCTCGAGATTTCCAAACTGAAAGAATCCGAGACGACTGTTTATCCGACATTCTTTGCAGAGGAACTTCTGAATCTTCCATTGCACGCTAAACACATCGTAACTTACGAATCTGACTTTTAATTAACCAGTTCATCCAGCGAAGATAGAAAGTCGCTCTTTCTCGTTGATATTGGTTGTGATAATGATACTTATCATAACCATAACGAAAATTTAAGCAAACTGGCGTCTCACCCACCAACTTGCACTTTAAAAAAAGATTGCTAGACCATCAGTTATTGGAGCGTTTGAGCGCGTTCCATGCGCCGACCCAGGGCTCGCCAATGCGATTCTTCTCCGCGATCTTCACATTGCTGAAACGCTGCCCCACTAAAATAGCTTCTGTCGCGATCAGAGCCCAATCTTGCGCCAGAACAGCAGCTTTGAGGCGTGCGTGGCTGCCTTCGATCCAAGCCCATTCCTGGCGGAACTGATCAGCTTTCACCCAGTAATCTCGCTTTTCCCAGGCTACCATAGCCGCGTCGATGGTTTCGTTGATCTTTTCCAGCGCCAGGACGATATAGGCAGCCATATCAAGGCTCTTCTCGTCCGGCCTGCCCTGCTGCATGAGCGTTCGGATCGCCAGGACGATCGAGCGCGCTAATCGATTGCGAAGTGTTGTACCGCTTTCAGTTGTTTTGAGTGCCATAGATCACCTTTGTCAAAAATCAGAAGCTATTATACTCGCCTCCCCCACCCTGCATCATTATCAGGCCAAGGAATGGGTATAAGCTTTGTATATTGTATTGGATCGCTGAGATCGCTTCGCAAAAGAAGCTCGCGATGACGAAAACTGGTGTTGAAGGTTTCTTGTGGTAATTACGCTGGTTTCCCCCCTTCCGGAAAATATACTCTCAAGCTATAATCTATTTGTCAGAATTGCCTGGCGACAATTGAATAGAAAATCATTAGAGGCGCGGCGGATTGTGTAGCAACTTCGCCAAATTCCCAGGACTGGGAGAAGAAACGAATTATCCGTCGCCGAAGGGTAAAGGGAGGGTCCTCTCCCCCGCCTTGGTGCGCCTAACGAAGTTAGGCCACTGTCATGCGATTGCATGGAGCGCTATGTGTCATTATTTGCACATAGCGTTTTTAATTACGAGGAGGTAGCAATGACTGAAGTGATCATTCGAATACGAATTGGAGCGGAAAACGCGCATTATGGCGGCGGGCTCGTTGATGGGGCTTACATGACCAAGCTGTTTGGTGACGTGGCGACCGAATTGTTGATCCGGCGCGATGGCGATGAGGGGCTCTTCAGGGCGTACGATAACATCGAATTTCTCGCGCCCGTTTATGCTGGCGATTTCATCGAAGCCAAAGGCTGGATTGTCAGCGAAGGCAACACCTCGCGCAAGATGGCTTTTGAAGCCTGGAAGGTGATTGCTCCAAGGCCTGACCTCTCGGATTCAGCTGCTGATGTCCTGGCAGAACCGATTTTGGTCTGCCGCGCGACTGGTACCTGCGTCACCCCCAAAAATAAACAACGCCTGGGCTAAACCCTGGCGGAAAACCACCCAAGGAGAGAGACATGAGTGCACACAAGGTTATCATCACCGCGGCAATCAGCGGCGCTGAAGTCACCCAGGAGATGAACCCCGCTGTCCCCTATACCGTCGAACAATACATCCGCGAAGCAAAACTCGCCCATGAAGCAGGCGCTGCCATTATCCATCTGCACGCCCGCTTCGACGACGGCACCCCCACCCAGGACCGCGAACGCTTCAGGGTGATCATCGATGCCATCCAGGCGGCTTGCCCGGAGGTGATCATTCAACCCACCACAGGTGGAGCAACCGGCATGTCTGCCGAAGAAAGATTGCAGCCGACCGAGCTCAACCCGGAGATGGCGAGCCTCGATTGTGGAACTATGAATTTTGGCGGTGACGACATCTTTGTCAATACCGAGAATATGATCATCGAGTTTGCCGCCCGTATGAACGAACGCGGCATCAAGCCCGAACTCGAATGCTTCGATAAAAGCCACATCGACATGGCGCTGCGATTGGTCCGCAAGGGTCACATCCAGCCACCCCTGCACTTCAACTTCGTGTTAGGCGTAAATGGAGGCGCAACGGGCACCCCACGCGATTTACTTTTCCTCAAGGAATCACTGCCAGAAGGCGCGACCTTTACTGTCACCGGTGTCGGGCGCTGCCAGTTGGACATGAACGTGATGGGCATGCTTTTAGGCGGCCATGTTCGGGTCGGCTTTGAGGATAACCTCAAATACAACCGCGAACGTAATGCCATCTCGAACGCTGAATTTGTGGAGCGAATCGTCCGCATCGCAAAAGAACTCAATCTTGAAATCGCCACGCCGGCAGAAGCCCGCCAAATTTTGGGCATGCCCGAGCGTGCTAAATAGTTATCTTATCTACGGAGGAATAGTTTTATGGCAATGGGAAATAAGTATGGTGCGCACCGCGTAATTGAGCCAAAAGGGCTTCTGCCGCAAGCCGCGCAAAAGATCGACAACAAGATGGAGATCTATGACAATGAGATTCTGATCGATGTCTCCGCGTTGAACATTGACTCTGCCAGTTTCAGGCAGCTTTGGACCGCGTCCGAACAAAACGAGGAACGTCTGAAAGAGATGGTTTTGGGAATCGTTGCCGAACGCGGCAAGATGCAAAACCCGGTAACCGGCTCAGGTGGTATGCTGATGGGCAGCATCGCAAAGATCGGCTCAGCCTTGCAGGACCGCAAAGACATCAAGGTTGGTGATCGCATTGCCTCCCTCGTGTCGCTTTCACTGACCCCCCTCCACATTGAGGAGATCCTCGCGGTTCATCCCGAAACCGACCGAGTGGACATCAAGGGGCAAGCAATTCTCTTTGAGAGTGGCATTTATGCCAAACTCCCAGACGACATGCCCGAAGCCCTTGCCCTGGCAGCCCTGGATGTAGCCGGCGCACCAGCGCAAACCGCAAACATCGTCAAGCCCGGCGATTCAGTTCTGATCCTCGGCGCTGGCGGTAAGAGCGGCATGCTCTGCGGTTACGAAGCGATGAAACGCGTTGGTCCCTGCGGAAATGTCGTGGGTATGAGCCGCAACAACCGCCCTGAAAAGACCCTGCTTGACAATCACTTTGTGCATAAATTCTTCGTTGCCGACGCTGCCAATCCAGTGGAAGTGCTGGAAAAAGCCCTGGAATGTAATGGCGGCAAGGAATACGACGTTGCCATCAACGTGGTCAATATTCACGGCACAGAAATGTCCACCATTCTGCCTGTTCGCGATGGCGGGTTGGTTTACTTCTTTAGCATGGCCACCAGCTTCACGCGTGCCGCCCTGGGTGCCGAAGGTATCGGCAAAGACGTCACGATGATCATTGGCAACGGCTACACACGTAACCACGCTGAATTTACCCTGCAGGTTTTACGCGAATCTAAGGCGCTGCGTGACATCTTTGAGAAAAGTTATATTTAAGTTGGGGAAAAGACTGCAAATAGTGTTGCGGCCTCTTTCAGAAACGAAGGAGTTAAGGGATGAAAGCTGAAGAAAAATACATTAACACGAGCGGACAGGCCAGGCGAAAAACGCTCTTCCCGGACGTCTCAGACGAGCAATGGAACGACTGGCACTGGCAGGTCTCGCATCGTATTTCAGATATTGACACTTTAAAAAAGTATCTGCCACTGACACCTGAAGAAGAACAAGGTTCCCGAAAAGCGCTTGAAACCTTCAGAATGGCGATCACTCCCTATTACTTGAGCCTTATTGACCCGAATGATCCCCATGATCCAGTAAGAAGGCAGGCTGTGCCTACCGGTGATGAGGCGTATCGTAGTCCTGAGGATCTGCTTGATCCGCTTGAAGAAGATGGCGACTCCCCCGTGCCTGGGCTCACCCACCGCTACCCTGACCGCGTGCTATTCCTAATAACCGACCAGTGCGCCATGTACTGCCGGCACTGCACCCGCCGCCGGCTGGCTGGTCAGAAAGATGGCGCTCGCACACGCGCCCAGATCGATGCCTGCATTGATTACATTCGCAAAACACCCGCAGTGCGGGATGTGTTGCTTTCCGGCGGCGATGCCCTATTAATGAGCGATGAGCGCCTGGAATACATCCTCTCCAAACTTCGGGCAATCGATCACGTCGAAATCATCCGGATAGGCACACGCACACCCGTGGTACTTCCACAAAGGATCACCCCCGAACTTTGCGAGATCATTCGGAAATACCATCCTGTTTGGGTTAACACGCACTTCAATCACACCAATGAGATCACCCCGGATTCCAAGCGGGCAACTGCGCTTCTGGCGGATGCCGGCGTGCAATTGGGCAATCAATCTGTACTCCTGCGCGGCGTGAACGATTGTGTGCATGTGATGCGTAAACTGGTCAACGGACTGGTTTACATTCGCGTACGTCCTTATTACATTTACCAGTGCGATCTTTCGCTTGGTCTCTCCCATTTCCGCACCCCAGTTGCCAAAGGACTGGAGATCATTGAAAGTCTGCGCGGTCACACCTCTGGTTTCTGCGTGCCCACCTACGTGGTGGATGCACCCGGTGGCGGAGGCAAAATCCCCGTGATGCCCGATTATCTGATCTCGCAGAGTCCTAACCATGTCGTTTTGCGGAATTTTGAAGGTGTGATCACCACATATAAAGAACCGGATGAATACAAGAACGAGTGCAATTGCCCGGTTTGCAGAGGTGAGGAAAAGGTTGAGCTCATTGGTGTTGCCAGTTTGCTTGCTGGTCAACAAATGACTCTCGAACCGGTCGGTTTACTTCGGAACAGAAGAAAGCACAAGGAATAAATCGGCGGATGGTATGGACGCGGTTGCAGCCACAAAGGGCATTGATCTTCTCCAGCTGACAGGACTACAGGACCTGGAATCACTGGCCATTATTGGCCTGTCAAAAAATGCTGGAAAGACAACCTGCCTCAATCACATCATTGCGGCCTGGCAGGAAACAAGTCAATTACGACCTTTGGCACTCACATCTGTTGGCAGAGACGGTGAACTCGAGGACATTCTGAGCGGGAACCCAAAGCCGCGTATTTATGTGCAGACAGGGACATTGATCGCCAGCGCTGAAGGTGCCTTGCTGCGTAGTGATGCACTGCTTGAGATCCTGGAACTGAGCAATATCAGGACGGCTTTGGGCGAGGTGATAATCTGCCGCGCGTTGAGCGACGGCTATGTGGAATTGGCAGGACCGAGCGTGACAGATGAGGTTTCCACCATTGGCACGCTGATGCGTCAGCATGAGCCAGAATGCCTTTTTATCATTGACGGAGCCCTTTCCCGTCGGTCGCAAGCAGGTTCTGGCGTGAGCGAGGCGGTCATTCTATGCGTCAGCGCGGAAACATCAGCAAACCCGGAAACCCTGGCTGAGAAATCCAGCTTTGCTTTGAGCTTGCTTCAAACCCCTGCGCTTCCAGAAGAAATTGCCCTGGTTTTTGCGGAGGCGATGGTTGTACATCCTAAAAAACGTGTCTATATTTTGAATGGGAATAATTCGGATATGACCCTTGCGATCCTGGACACTCCAACATTGGTAGGCAATGGGAAGGCAATCGCGAACAAGATTAATGCTGATACATCCTATCTTTTCCTGCAAGGCGCCTTGACAGATCAGGTGCTACAAGAATTGCTAAGTGAAAGTTATTTCGCGAATTTGACCGTCGTGGTTGAGGATGGTACGCGCTTGTTTATAAAACCAGCTAGCCTCCAAAAACTTCGTGATCGAAGTGTTGAGCTTGCAGTCATGAATCCATTGGATGTGCGTTTGGTTTGCCTCAATCCAACGCGTTCTAATGGACAGTACATTGAACCTGAATTGCTACTTGCGACATTACGCAAAAGTATCGATGTACCTGTAGTAGACCTGGGACCCAAAACAATGTGAGTTTATTATGAAATCATCAGTCATCGTTTCCCCGGAACTGTTAGATGAGTTAGGTTTACTCCGAATTCTGGATGCGTGCCAATGTCGCAGTCCACAAGGGAATATCCTAAAGAATTCTGTTACCTTCTACACTAATAATTCCCGGAACTCGCTACAGGAAGAACTGATTACCATTGATAAACTCCTGAAGTTAGTCAGGTCCAACCACCCTCAAGTCACAGAAGGGCAAATTCAACTATCTCGCCTTCGCGAGCTAAGAGGCACCCTTGGTCGTCTTGAAAAAGGCAGCCTTTTGGACGACACCGAATTTTTTGAACTTAAGAGCGCTTTTGCTATTTTTAACCGGCTGCGCAGGATGAAAAATTTACTTGATGCTGCTGGAGTGAATTTTGAAGATACTAAAACCGCAGCAACCTTACTTGATCCCGCTGGTACAGCTAATCCTACTTTCCACATTTACAGCGAGTACTCTCCAGAACTTGCTCAGATCCGGGCAAGAAAAAAGGAACTGGAGAAGGAGATCCGCCAGGCAACAGGGCCCCAACGCAAGACCTTTCTGACCCAACGCGCTCTGGTAACAGCACAGGAAGATCAGGAAGAGGAAAGCATACGCCGGCAGCTCGGAATGAAGCTTGCGGAATGGTTACCTCAAATAAAGCACAACGTCAGCGTCTGTGGCATACTCGACTTCCGGCTGGCAAAAGCTGTGCTGGCATCTCGTTGGAACGGATGTCTGCCAACACTGGTTGAGAACCACAATCCTGCTGTGTTGCAAAACGCGTTTCACCCGCTGATTGCCGCAATGCTTGAAAAACAGGGGCTTTCTTTCACTCCGATATCGATCGAGTTAAATAAGGGTACCACCGTGCTAAGCGGAGCCAATATGGGCGGCAAAAGCGTTGCTTTGAAGACGGTCTTCCTCGCGCTCTTGATGACTCAGCTTGGTTATTTTCCGTTCTGTGAGAGCTTGCAGACTCCGTTGTTTGATTTCTTTGCTTTTGAGTCCAGTTATGAGGGCGATCTGCATCGCGGGCTTTCCTCTTTCGGTCTAGAGGCTGTTCAAATCCGCAATCATTACCGTAAGAGCCAGAGTCAGAAAGGCTTGATCCTGATGGATGAACCATGCCGGGGTACAAACCCATCTGACGCGACCGCAATTGTGCAAGCGCTCTGCAACGTGTATGGAAAATCCAACAGCACGTTCTTGATTGCCACCCACTACCATGTTAGGAAATCGTCTGGGATCCGTTTTTACCAGGTGCGTGGCATCAGCCCAGATGCCCTGACAGAACTGGCAACATATCGATACAGCTCCGTTGACCCCATTGAAACTGAAGCAAATATACCGGCAACTGCTTCGAATCTGACTGTAATCATGAAACACGAGGACCTGACAAGAGTCAGGAGAATTCAAAACCTGATGGATTATCGCATCGAGGAGATTGATGGTGTTAACCAATCCTCTTCGGGAGCGATCAAAATTGCTGAGCTGCTTGGTGTGGATGAAGAATTACTACGCGAAATGATAGCAGCCCGGCAGGAGGAATAATGGCAAAGCTGAAAATTGATTGGGAGAAAGTAAAGCAGGCGCGGGAAGCAGCCCGGCAGGTTGTGGAAGATGTCCATGTTTACACTCAGCAATTTACCACGACCACAATTGAGCGTTCAATTTGTCGGCTGTTTGGCATTGACGGGGTCGACGCTATGGGCGTTCCTCTGCCAAATGTGGTCGTGGAACACCTGACATCCCGCCAGATGCTTGGGCTTGGAGTGACTTATTGGCTTGGCCAGGCAGCGCTCTCGCTTGGGAAGGAACCCCAGGAGATCGCTGAATTGGTTGCCCAGGGAGAGTTGGATCTCACCCAAACCGATCCTGTTGATCTTTTTGAGATCCAGTTGTGGGCAGAGAAGCACGCAGAAGAAGCTGTTTCGAAAATTCACCACAATCGCATCATCCGGGAAGAAAGACTGCTTGAGTATGGCGATCACGCCGGACCATTGATCTACGTGATTGTCGCAACCGGAAACATTTATGAAGATATTGTCCAGGCCAAGGCAGCAGCGAGGCAGGGCGCGGATGTGATTGCCGTTATCCGCACCACGGGGCAAAGCCTGCTCGATTATGTGCCTTTTGGAGCAACCACGGAGGGCTTTGGCGGTACCATGGCGACCCAGGAGAACTTCCGCCTGATGCGCGAAGCGCTGGATGAAGTTGGCGCGGACCTAAAGCGCTACATAAGGCTCTGCAATTATTGCTCAGGATTGTGTATGCCCGAAATCGCGGTGATGGGCGCTTTGGAACGCCTGGATGTGATGTTGAACGACGCGCTTTACGGTATCTTATTCCGCGACATCAACATGCAGCGGACCCTGATTGACCAGGAGTTTTCCCGCATGATCAATGCCGCCGCCGGTGTGATCATCAACACTGGCGAGGATAACTATCTGACCACTGCTGATGCTTATGAGGAAGCCCACACTGTGTTGGCTTCGCAACTCATAAACGAGCAATTTGCCCTAAAGGCTGGTTTGCCTGAGGAACAAATGGGATTGGGACATGCGTTCGAGATGAATCCAGAACTCAAAAATGCCTTCCTCTACGAATTTGCCCAGGCGCAGCTCGCCAGGCAAATCTTCCCGAATGCCCCGTTGAAGTACATGCCTCCCACCAAATTCAAAACGGGTAACATTTTCCGGTCACACATCCAGGATGCGCTATTTAATATTGTGACAGTCATAAGTGATCAGCGTATTCACCTGCTTGGAATGCTCACAGAAGCAATTCACACGCCGTTGCTCGCTGACCGGGCACTCGCAATCGAAAACGCCCGCTACATCGCGACCAGCTTCGCGGATTTTGGGGACGACATCGAGTTCCGTGCTGGCGGAATAATGGAACAACGCGCTGCCAATGTGCTTGATCTGGCTCTGGATCTGTTGCAGAATATTCGACGCGACGGTCTTTTCCACACGATCGAAGAAGGACGCCTGGCAGGAATCAAACGCCCATTTGAAGGCGGCAAAGGGCTTGCCGGCGTCGTAGTCAAAGAGGAGCAATATATGAATCCTTTTATCCCCCTTTTACTGGAAGAATCAAGGCAGGGTTCTGAGCGCTACCATCGCACCATGGCGACACTTGAGGAGGGTAAAAATGAGTAGTGGACGCTATTCAACAAAAAAGTCTGATTTCGACAAGACACTGGATCTGACCCAGTTGAAACCTTATGGCGACACGATGAATGATGGCAAGGTCCAGGTTTCTTTCACTCTGCCCGTTCCGGATAGTGAAGTCGCCGTCGAAGCAGCACGACAATTGGCGATGAAGATGGGCTTGGTTGAGCCAACGGTTTCTCATCATGCGTCATTGGATAAGTCATTCAGCTTCTTCGTAGTGTATGGAAGCCTGAGTCATTCTATCGACTATACGCAAATACATGTGGAATTCGTGGATATCAATCTAATGACCATGGATGAAACCGACCTTTTTATTCAGCAGAACTTTGGACGAAAGATCAAGGTGATCGGAGCTAGCACTGGAACCGATGCCCATACAGTTGGAATTGACGCAATCATGAATATGAAAGGCTACGCTGGCCACTACGGGTTGGAACGCTACAAGATGATCGAAGCGCTCAATCTTGGCAGCCAGGTGACGAACGAAGATTTTATTCGCAGGGCAGTGGAGTTCGACGCAGACGTGTTGTTGGTTTCTCAAACAGTCACCCAGAAAAACGTTCATGTCCAAAACCTGACCGAATTGGTTGAGTTGCTCGAAGCTGAACGTTTACGAAAACGCTTCCTGCTCATCATCGGTGGTCCCCGGATCAGCCACGAGCTCGCCAAGGAGCTAGGTTGTGACGCAGGTTTTGGTCCTGGCAAGTATGCTGATGATGTTGCCAGCTACATTTGCACTGAGTTGGCTGCACGCAAGCAGCATGCCTTATAGGTAACAAAAATAATCCCGGAGAGAGGAAGAAAGTATGAGCAAATTGATCAGTTTGGATGATGCAGTAAACCTCGTTCGCGACGGAGATACTGTCATGGTCGGAGGTTTTCTGGGTGTTGGCACGCCGGAGAGGCTCATCGACGCCTTAATTGCCAAAGGCGTAAAAGACCTGACGCTTATCTGCAACGACACAGCTTTTGTCGATCGTGGCGTTGGCAAGATGGTTGTCGCCAAAATGTTCAAGAAGATCATGGCTTCCCACGTTGGGACCAATCGTGAAACCGGCCGGCAAATGCTGGAAGGTGAAACAGAGGTTGTGCTCATTCCCCAGGGCACCCTGATCGAACAGATCCGGGCTGGCGGCTTTGGGCTTGGCGGCGTTCTGACTAAGACCGGATTAGGAACCGAAGTGGAAAAGGGCAAAACTGTCATAGAAATCGATGGCGAACGGTACCTGCTTGAGAAACCTCTGCGTGCCAACATTGCGTTGCTCTTCGCTGAAAAAGCGGATGAAAAAGGCAACCTCTCTTTCCACGGCGCCACGCGCAACTTCAACACCTACATGGGTGCCGCGGCAGATATCGCGATCGTTGAAGCGCAAGAGGTCGTGAAAGTTGGCGAAATGTGCCCGGATGAGGTGGTCGTTCCCGGGGTCTTTATTGATCGAATCGTTGATGGAGGTGCGTTATGATGGAAAAACAGCAAATGCAGGAATTCATTGCCAAACGGGTTGCCCAGGAACTTCAGGATGGTACCCTGGTGAATCTCGGTATTGGTCTGCCAACCCTGGTCGCAAATTTCGTCCCAGAGGGCAGAGACGTCACCTTTCAATCCGAAAATGGCTTTATTGGCGTGGGTCCTGTTCCCACTCAAGACCAGATCGATCCCTGCATCGCGAACGCGGGCGCGATGCCCGTTACCATCCTGCCTGGCGGAAGCTTTTTTGATAGCGCCATGTCTTTTGGCATTATTCGCGGCGGGCACGTGGATGTGACCGTGCTGGGAGCCTTACAGGTCGCCGAAAACGGCGATATTGCCAACTACATGATCCCCGGCAAGATGGTGCCAGGCATGGGCGGTGCGATGGACCTGCTGAGCGGCGCAAAGAAAGTAATTGTCGCCATGGAACACACTGCTAAAGGCGCTCCCAAGCTGCTGGGTGAATGCACCTTGCCCCTCACAGCAGTCAACGCGGTTGACCTGATCGTTACTGAAATGGGCGTCATCGAGGTCACGCACGAAGGCTTTGTGCTGATTGAACAAAACCTGGATTACAACCTAGACGAAATCAAGGCCGCCACCGGCGCCCCGCTGATCATCAGTGCTGCTTTGAAGAAGATGGGATAGGAAAATTTTCGATGAAAAAACGGTGCGGTTCAGGTTGAATCGCACCGTTTTTGTTTCTTAGTAGGTATAAAAACCCGCTCCAGTTTTGCGTCCGAGCTTACCACCCCGAAC
>ERZ1645192.2686-NODE-2686-length-14660-cov-22.265389_pt1 | contig 14660 bp, 9 predicted proteins | sample MGYA00575354_ERZ1645192 | MGnify/ENA primary metagenome ERZ1645192 (study PRJEB40844, sample SAMN11349763) | freshwater sediment metagenome | isolation source: river sediment | host: Sediment | place: India: Faizupur Khadar , New Delhi | collected 2017-02-21 ... | reverse complement strand
CAATCACAACTGTATTAGCAAAAAGAGGGCTTTCAGAAGTTCGTTCATTCGACTCCATTGACAATGCCCCTGAAGAAAAAGAACGTGGTATCACTATCAATACCGCGCACGTTGAATACCAAACTGCCAACCGTCACTACGCACACGTTGACTGTCCGGGTCACGCTGACTACGTAAAGAACATGGTAACAGGTGCAGCTCAAATGGATGGTGCTATCATTGTAGTAGCCGCTACCGATGGTCCTATGCCTCAAACACGTGAGCACATTCTGTTGGCTCGTCAGGTGAACGTACCCCGTCTGGTTGTATTTATGAACAAATGCGACATGGTTGACGACGAAGAAATGCTCGAACTGGTAGAAATGGAAATGCGCGAACTGCTTTCATTCTATGATTTCGACGGTGACAACACACCTGTAATCCGCGGTTCTGCTCTTGGTGGATTGAACGGAGTTGCTGAGTGGGAAGATAAAATCATGGAACTGATGGATGCTGTTGATAGCTGGATCCAGTTGCCTCCTCGTGCTATTGACAAACCATTCCTTATGCCGGTTGAAGACGTATTCTCAATCACAGGACGTGGTACAGTAGCTACCGGTCGTATCGAAACAGGTGTTATCAATACAGGTGAAGAAATTCAAATCATTGGTTTGGGTGCTGAAGGAAGAAAATCTGTTGTAACCGGAGTTGAAATGTTCCGTAAAATTCTTGACAGAGGTGAAGCCGGTGATAACGTAGGACTTTTGCTTCGCGGTATCGACAAAGATGAAATCAAACGTGGTATGGTAATCGCTAAGCCAAACTCTGTGAAACCTCACGATCATTTCAAAGCTTCTGTGTATATCCTGAAAAAAGAAGAAGGTGGACGTCACACTCCATTCCACAACAAATATCGTCCTCAGTTCTACATCCGTACATTGGACGTAACTGGTGAAATCACTCTTCCGGAAGGAACAGAAATGGTAATGCCCGGCGATAACCTGGAAATCGATGTAAAATTGATTTATCCGGTAGCTTGCTCAGAAGGTCTCCGCTTTGCTATCCGCGAAGGTGGACGTACAGTAGGTTCTGGTCAGATCACAGCATTGCTTGACTAATAAGCCCCCTGAATCCCCCCGCAGGGGGGACTTTAATAAAAGGCTTTCAAATAATCATGCCTCTTAAGCCTCCCTTATGGGGAGGTTTGGAGGGGCTAATACGGGCGTAGCTCAGTTGGTAGAGCACTGGTCTCCAAAACCAGGTGTCGGGAGTTCGAGCCTCTCTGCCCGTGCAAATTCTATTAGTGTATGAAGAATAATTTTTTTGCAAAAGTTGGAAACAGCTTTAAAGAATCGTATACCGAACTGGTTCATAAGGTATCCTGGCCTTCGCGCTCGGAATTGACCAACAGTGCTGTGGTAGTATTGGTAGCTTCCATCATTATTGCCCTGGTAGTCTGGTTAATGGACTTTTCGTTTGAGAAAATTATGACATTTGTTTACGGATTATTTTAATTAAACTTTGGAGGTAGAAAAAGTGACTGAGTCAACTGGTAATTTCAAATGGTACGTACTTCGTGCTATTAGCGGAAAAGAGAACAAGGTAAAGGAATACATTGATGCAGAAATCAAAAATTCCAATCTTGGTCAGTATGTAGCTCAGGTTCTTATTCCTACTGAAAAGGTTTTTCAAATCCGTAACGGTAAGAAAATTACAAAAGAACGTAGTTATCTTCCGGGTTATGTCCTGATTGAAGCAAACTTAAGCGGCGAAATTCAACATCATTTACGCAACGTTCCAAACGTACTCGGTTTTTTGGGTGAAAAGGACAATACTCCCACACCTATACGCCAGTCTGAGGTAAACCGGATTCTGGGTACAGTAGACGAGCTACAGGAAATTGGAGAAGAAATGTTAACACCTTTCTATATCGGTGAGAACGTGAAGGTAATCAGTGGGCCATTCAGTGGTTTCAGTGGTTCTATCGAAGAGGTAAATAATGAAAAGAAAAAGCTGAAAGTTATGGTTATGATTTTCGGGCGCAAAAATCCGCTCGAATTAAGCTTCACACAAGTAGAAAAGGAGTAAGGGAGAAATTTGTTACGTAAATCCCCTGCTTCTTAAATTAACATCAAAAAATATAAATTATGGCAAAAGAGATTGCTGGACTTATTAAATTGCAGATAAAAGGAGGTGCGGCAAACCCATCTCCACCTGTTGGCCCTGCATTGGGATCAAAAGGTATCAACATTATGGAGTTTTGCAAACAATTTAATGCCAGAACCCAGGAAAAAGCGGGAAAAATACTTCCCGTTGTCATCACCTATTATTCCGACAAATCATTCGACTTTATTGTAAAAACCCCACCAGTAGCTATTCAACTTCTTGAAGCAGCCAAAGTTAAGGGTGGATCTGCAGAGCCTAACCGTAAAAAAGTGGCCGAAATTACCTGGGATCAGGTAACTCAGATTGCAACAGATAAAATGGTCGATTTGAATTGTTTCGAACTGGAATCTGCCATGAAAATGGTAGCAGGAACAGCCCGGAGTATGGGTATTGTCGTTAAAGGCGAATTTCCGAATAATAATTAATTAAACTTCAATTAGAATGAGTAAACTGACAAAAAATCAAAGGTTAGCTTTAGAAAAAATTGAAGCAGGAAAAACCTATTCATTGGCAGAAGCTGCCGAGCTGGTAAAGGAAATCACCAATACCAAATTCGATGCTTCTGTAGATGTTGACGTGCGATTAGGTGTTGACCCCCGTAAAGCTAACCAGATGGTACGTGGCGTAGTGTCACTTCCACATGGTACAGGTAAACAAGTAAGGGTTCTTGCATTATGTACTCCCGACCAGGAAGCTGCTGCCAAAGAAGCAGGAGCCGATCATGTTGGTCTGGATGAATATATTGAAAAAATCAAAGGCGGTTGGACAGATGTGGATGTAATCATTACACAACCTGCCATCATGGGTAAAATTGGTGCTTTAGGACGAATTTTGGGTCCACGCGGACTCATGCCAAATCCGAAAAGCGGCACTGTAACTCAGGATGTGGCAAGCGCAGTAAAAGAAGTAAAACAAGGAAAAATCGACTTCAAAGTTGATAAATTCGGAATTGTACATACTTCTGTCGGTAAAGTTTCCTTCACAGCTCAGCAAATTACTGAAAATGCTAAGGAATTTATTGACACAATCATCAAACTGAAGCCCACAACAGCCAAAGGTACTTATGTAAAGAGCATTTATCTTTCGAGCACAATGAGTGCCGGTATAAAGGTCGATCCTAAAACAGTAGGCGCTTAATAAAATCAAAGAAAGAGTATGAAAAAGGAAGATAAAAGCACAGTCATCAAAGAATTAGAGTCAACAATAGGTCAATATGCACATTTCTATCTGGCTGATATAGGCGGTTTGAACGCTGCCCAGACCAGCGAGCTCAGAAGAACATGCTACAGCCAGGAAATCAAACTGCTGGTTGTCAAAAACACCCTGCTCAAAAAGGCTCTTGAGAATGCTCCCGTTGATTTCAGTGAGCTATACGATACACTGAAAGGTGAAACTTCATTAATGCTCAGCAATACAGGCAATGCTCCTGCTAAAGTGATTCAAAGCTTCAGCAGTAAAAACAAAGCTAAAAAACCGGTATTAAAAGCTGCGTATGTAGAAGAATGTTTCTATGTAGGTGCTGATCTGTTGGAAAATCTGATCAACGTAAAGAGCAAGAACGAACTTATCGGCGAACTTATCGGATTATTGCAGTCGCCTGCTAAGAACGTTATATCCGCACTCCAGTCAGGAGGAAATACTATTCACGGCGTGTTGAAAACACTCGGTGAAAGACAATAAATAAATTATTAACAAAAAAATATTAAAATAAAATAAAATGGCAGATTTAAAAGCTTTTGCAGAACAATTGGTTAACTTAACAGTAAAAGAAGTGAATGAGTTAGCTCAAATTTTGAAAGACGAATATGGTATCGAACCAGCAGCTGCAGCAGTTGCAGTAGCAGGTCCCGCAGCAGGTGCTGCAGCACCGGTGGTTGAAGAAAAAACATCTTTCGATGTAATTCTGAAAGCTGCAGGTCCTAACAAATTAGCTGTAGTTAAATTAGTAAAAGAATTAACAGGTCTTGGCTTGAAAGAAGCTAAAGATTTAGTTGACGCTGCTCCTTCTGCAATCAAAGAAGGTGTAACTAAAGACGAAGCTGATGCTCTTCAAAAATCACTTACTGAAGGCGGAGCTGAAGTTGAACTTAAATAAAAAAACCTGATTATCAGGTGTTTGGTTTAGATTCCCCCGATTCGGGGGATTCTAAACCTTTTTCTGTCTATACTAAATATTGAGTTCTCCGCACTAAAAAACCATCTTTGACAATGTCTTCAACTACTAATAATCAAAGAATAAATTTTGCTTCGATTAAAAATCAAATGGATTATCCGGATTTTCTCGAAGTACAATTAAAATCTTTCCACGACTTTTTTCAAATGGACACGGCGCCTGAAAGAAGGAAAACTGAGGGACTTTACAAAGTTTTCAACGAAAACTTCCCGATTGCCGACACCCGCAACAATTTTGTACTTGAATTTCTCGATTACTTCATAGATCCACCCCGATATACCATTGAGGAATGTTTCGAACGTGGATTAACCTATAGTGTTCCATTAAAAGCCAAATTAAAACTTTATTGTACCGATCCCGAACACGAAGATTTTGATACCGTGATTCAGGATGTATATCTGGGTCCAATTCCATATATGACTCCCAAAGGCACATTCGTTATCAACGGAGCCGAACGGGTGATCGTATCACAATTACACCGTTCGCCCGGTGTGTTCTTCGGACAAAGTCTGCACGCCAATGGTACAAAACTATATTCTGCACGTATTATTCCCTTCCGTGGTTCATGGATTGAGTTTGCTACCGACATCAACAATGTGATGTATGCATACATCGACCGTAAAAAGAAATTACCCGTAACAACACTGTTGCGTGCTATCGGCTTTGAAAGTGACAAAGACATTTTGGAAATATTCAACCTGGCTGAAGAAATCAAAGTCAATAAAACCAATCTGAAAAAAGTAGTCGGACGTAAACTTGCAGCACGTGTGTTGAAATCGTGGGTAGAGGATTTTGTAGATGAAGATACCGGCGAAGTGGTTACTATCGAACGTAATGAAGTAATCATTGACCGTGAAACAGTAATTGACAGTGATCATATCGATATGATTATTGATTCGGGAGCTCAGAATGTACTCATACACAAGGACGATGCCAACCAGAGCGACTATGCAATCATTTACAATACATTGCAGAAAGACCCGAGCAACTCTGAGAAAGAGGCCGTACTTTATATTTATCGTCAGTTACGTAATGCCGAACCGGCAGATGATTCTTCGGCGCGTGAAGTAATCAACAACCTCTTCTTCTCTGAAAAAAGATATGACCTGGGCGATGTAGGCCGGTTCCGTATCAATAGAAAACTGAATCTTTCGATTGATGATGAGATTAAGGTACTGACCAAAGAAGATATTATCGAAATTATCAAATACCTCGTTGAACTGATAAATTCCAAAGCCGAAGTAGACGATATCGACCACCTTAGCAACCGTAGGGTACGTACAGTGGGCGAACAACTCTATAATCAGTTCGGAGTAGGACTCGCGCGTATGGCCCGCACTATCCGCGAGAGAATGAATGTGCGTGATAATGAGGTATTTACTCCGGTTGACTTGATAAATTCAAAAAGCATTACCTCGGTAATCAATTCATTTTTCGGAACGAATGCACTTTCGCAGTTTATGGATCAGCAGAATCCACTGGCAGAAATTACTAACAAACGTCGTTTGTCGGCTTTAGGCCCAGGCGGGTTATCGCGTGAAAGAGCCGGCTTTGAAGTGCGCGACGTTCACTACACGCATTACGGACGTCTCTGCCCGATTGAAACTCCGGAAGGCCCTAACATCGGACTTATTTCTTCGTTGTGTATCTATGCCAAAATCAATGATTTAGGATTTATTTCCACACCCTACCGTAAAGTAACTGATGCAAAAGTAGATATTTCAAACGAAGGAATAGCTTATTTTACAGCCGAAGAAGAAGAAGATTTAGTGGTAGCACAGGGTAATGCACCGCTCAACGACGATGGCAGTTTTATCCGTAAAACTGTAAAAACCCGTTTAGGAGCAGATTTCCCCGTTGTAACACCATCTGAAGTTCATTTAATGGACGTTTCGCCCTCACAAATTGCTTCCATTGCAGCTGCATTAATTCCATTCCTGGAACACGATGATGCTAACCGTGCACTGATGGGCTCAAACATGATGCGCCAGGCAGTTCCGCTGCTCCGATGCGAAGCTCCGATTGTAGGAACCGGAATAGAAGGACAACTCATCCGCGACTCCCGTACACAGATTATTGCAGAAGGCGAAGGAATTGTTGAATTTGTTGATGCCACTACAATAAAAGTGAAATACGAACGCACTGAAGAAGAGGAATTTGTAAGTTTTGACACCGCTGTCAAAACATATGAATTACCTAAATTCATGAAAACCAATCAGAATACAACCATTGACCTTCGTCCGATAGTAAAAAAAGGCGACAAGGTAAAAGCAGGTCAGATTCTGACAGAAGGTTATGCTACCGAAAAAGGTGAACTGGCAATCGGGAAAAACCTGAAAGTGGCATTCATGCCCTGGAAAGGGTATAATTTTGAAGATGCCATTGTTATTAACGAGAAAGTGGTACGCGAAGATGTGTTTACTTCCATTCATGTAGTTGAACAATTGCTGGAGGTACGTGAAACCAAACGGGGTATCGAAGAGTTTACGGCTGATATTCCCAACGTAAGCGAAGAAGCAACACGGGATCTGGACGAAAACGGTATTATCCGCATCGGTGCACGCATTGAACCCGGCGATATTATCATCGGTAAAATTACACCGAAAGGGGAATCAGATCCTTCACCGGAAGAAAAACTCCTTCGGGCTATCTTTGGTGATAAAGCAGGTGATGTGAAAGATGCCTCGTTGAAAGCCACACCTTCTTTGTCGGGAGTTGTTATTGCTAAACGACTCTTCTCGAAAGCACAGAAAAACCGAAAAACAAAACTGGCCGACAAAGCCGAACTTCCGAAACTGGAAGAACAATTCGAAAAACAGGCAGCCAAACTCAAAGATACCCTGATTGAAAAACTTCTGTTGATTATTGAAGATAAAGCTTCTGCGGGTGTAAAAGATTTTCTGGGTACCGATATTATTTCACGAAACAGCAAATTCACGGCTGAGCGACTAAGCGAAATTGATTTTACTACTATTCAGCTTTCCAAATGGACTACTGATAGTCATAAAAACGAGCTGATCCGTCAGTTGATTCTGAATTACCTGCAGAAATTCAAAGAACTCGACGCTCAGATAAAACGCCAGAAATTCAATATAACAATAGGTGATGAACTTCCAAACGGAATTGTACAGATGGCAAAAGTCTATATTGCCAAAAAACGCAAAATTCGCGTTGGGGACAAAATGGCCGGTCGCCACGGTAACAAAGGTATCGTGTCGCGTATTGTGCGTCAGGAAGATATGCCATTCCTCGAAGACGGAACTCCGGTTGATATAGTACTGAATCCGCTCGGTGTACCATCACGTATGAACCTCGGACAGATTTTCGAAACCGTACTGGGATGGGCAGGAAAAGAAATGGGAGTAAGATTTGCAACTCCTATATTTGACGGGGCCGAATTAAGCGACCTTGATGAATGGTGCGACAAGGCAGGAATTCCACGCTATGGTAAAACTTATCTTTACGACGGAGGAACCGGCGAACGTTTCGACCAGACAGCCACCGTGGGTGTGATTTATATGCTCAAACTCGGTCACATGGTTGACGATAAAATGCATGCACGCTCCATCGGACCATACTCACTCATTACACAGCAGCCACTTGGAGGTAAAGCTCAGTTTGGTGGTCAGCGTTTCGGGGAGATGGAAGTCTGGGCACTCGAAGCTTTCGGTGCATCACATATTTTGCAGGAAATCCTTACCGTGAAGTCCGACGACGTGATGGGAAGAGCCCGTACATACGAAGCTATCGTAAAAGGCGATCCGATGCCGGCTGCCGGAATTCCGGAATCTCTCAATGTGTTGTTACACGAACTGAGAGGTTTGGCACTAAGTGTCAATCTGGAGTAAAAGATCCGCCCCATGACCTCCTGAAGGGAGAATAATTGGTGGGGAAATCAATATTTCCTAACGTAATGACGTTGAAATAAAGCTTCATATATTTTTAAAAATTTAATTAACGCTCTAAATTCTCCTTTCAGGGGGTAGGGGCATATTATACGAACATGGCTTTTAAATTAGATAATAAATCAAAAAGTAGTTTTAGTAAAATCTCCATCGGATTAGCTTCGCCCGAAGAAGTGTTGAAACTTTCAAGCGGAGAGGTTTTGAAACCTGAAACTATCAATTATCGTACTTACAAACCCGAACGCGACGGATTATTTTGCGAAAGGATTTTCGGTCCGACAAAAGACTTTGAATGTCATTGCGGCAAATATAAACGAATCCGTTATCGTGGTATCGTTTGCGACCGGTGCGGTGTGGAAGTCACCGAAAAGAAAGTACGCCGTGAGAGAATGGGACATATTCAACTGGTTGTGCCTGTAGCACATATCTGGTATTTCCGCTCGTTGCCAAACAAAATCGGTTATCTCCTCGGAATGCCAACTAAAAAACTGGATGCAATCATTTATTACGAAAAATATGTGATAATCCAGGCCGGTATACTTGAAAATAACGAAAATATCACTTACGGTGAACTCCTTACTGAAGAAGAATACCTGAATCTGCTGGAAACACTTCCGCGTGAAAATCAGATGCTTGAGGATACCGATCCGAACAAATTCATTGCAAAAATGGGTGGCGATGCCATTTACGATTTGCTCAATCGCCTCGATCTGGACGTGCTTTCATACGATCTGCGTAACAAAGCAAACACCGATACCTCACAGCAACGCAAAACAGAAGCATTGAAACGTCTTCAGATTGTAGAGTCCTTCCGTGCATCCAAAAACCGAAACAAACCGGAATGGATGGTCATCAAAGTAGTACCGGTAATTCCACCGGAATTACGTCCGCTGGTTCCGCTGGATGGAGGCCGCTTTGCTACTTCTGACCTGAATGACCTGTACCGTAGGGTGATTATACGCAATAACCGATTAAAAAGATTGATTGAAATTAAGGCTCCTGAAGTTATTCTGAGAAATGAAAAGCGTATGCTTCAGGAATCGGTGGATTCACTGTTTGATAATTCACGCAAATCAAGTGCGGTTAAAACCGATGCAAACCGTCCGCTGAAATCACTTTCCGACAGTTTGAAAGGAAAACAGGGCCGGTTCCGCCAGAACCTGCTTGGTAAACGTGTGGATTATTCTGCCCGTTCGGTTATTGTGGTAGGCCCGGAACTGAAAATGCATGAATGCGGATTGCCAAAAGATATGGCTGCCGAGCTTTACAAACCGTTTGTTATTCGAAAACTTATCGAGAGAGGAATAGTAAAAACGGTAAAATCGGCCAAAAAAGTAATTGACCGAAAAGATCCGGTGATTTGGGATATTTTAGAATACGTGATGAAAGGACATCCCGTACTGCTAAACCGTGCCCCTACACTTCACCGGTTGGGTATCCAGGCATTCCAGCCGAAAATGATTGAAGGAAAAGCCATACAATTGCACCCGCTGTCATGTACTGCGTTCAATGCCGACTTCGATGGCGACCAGATGGCTGTACACCTTCCACTCGGAAACGAAGCAATACTCGAAGCACAAATGTTGATGCTTGCATCTCACAATATCCTTAATCCTGCCAATGGAGCTCCTATCACTGTACCTTCGCAGGACATGGTGCTTGGACTGTACTACATCACCAAGCCACGTCCGGGAGCCAGAGGTGAAGGATTGATATTCTATTCGCCCGAAGAAGCTGAAATTGCTTATAACGAAGGTAGAGTAGATTTACATGCTATCATTAAGGTGAGAACCAAAGACCTGGATGAAAATAATCAGCTAACCACACAACTGATTGAAACAACCATCGGAAGAATTTTATTCAATAAAAACGTTCCGGCTGAAATGGGTTATATCAATGAATTGCTTTCCAAAAAGTCATTGCGCGATATAATCGGACGTGTAATCGAAACCTGCGGTGTGGCCCGTACGGCTCAATTCCTCGACGATATCAAGGATATGGGTTACTACATGGCCTTCAGGGGTGGTTTGTCATTCAACCTGAGTGACGTTATCATTCCGGTAGAAAAAGAGAAACTCGTTAAAGAAGGTAACGACGAAGTGGAAGAAATCATGAACAATTATAACATGGGATTCATCACTCCGCGCGAACGTTATAATCAGATTATTGATACATGGACTCACGTAAATACAAAATTGTCTAATGTATTAATTAAACAACTTGCTGATGACCGTCAGGGATTTAACTCCATGTACATGATGCTTGACTCAGGTGCCCGTGGATCAAAAGAACAGATACGTCAGCTCGCAGGTATGCGTGGTTTGATGGCAAAACCTCAAAAATCGGGCGCTGAAGGCGGACAGATTATTGAAAATCCGATTTTGTCGAACTTTAAGGAGGGACTTTCGGTACTGGAGTATTTTATTTCTACTCACGGTGCCCGTAAAGGTTTGGCCGATACTGCCCTCAAAACTGCTGATGCCGGTTATTTGACCCGTCGTTTGGTCGATGTTTCGCAAGACGTGATTATCAACGAAGAAGACTGCGGAACATTACGAGGACTGATTGCAACTGAAGTGAAAAACAACGAGGATGTGATTTCATCTCTTTATGAGCGTATTCTGGGACGTGTATCAGTTCACGATATTTATCATCCGCTGACCGGAGAACTTATAGTGGAATCCGGTGCACAAATTACCGAACAGAAAGCAAAAATAATTGAAAGTTCTCCGATTGAACGTGTTGAGATTCGTTCGGTACTGACCTGTGAATCGAAAAAAGGAGTATGTGCCAAATGTTACGGACGAAACCTGGCTACCGGTCGACTGGTACAAATGGGTGAGGCGGTTGGTGTCATAGCTGCTCAATCAATCGGCGAACCTGGAACTCAGTTGACACTTCGTACATTCCACGTCGGTGGTATTGCTTCCAACATTGCAGCCGAATCAAAAATTGCTTTGAAATATGATGGTCGTCTTGAATTTGATGAACTTCGTACAGTAGATGCCAAAGATGAAGAAGGAAAAGAATACAGCGTAGTGGTAAGCCGTCTGACCGAAATGCGTGTCATTGACACCAATACCGGAATCGTACTCACAACTCAGAACGTTCCTTACGGATCGAAACTTTATGCGAAAAACGGTGAAATTGGCAAGAAAGGTCAGTTGATCTGTACGTGGGACCCTTTTAATGCTGTAATTATTGCAGAAAATGAAGGTAAGATTGAATTTGAAGATGTAATAGAAAATGTTACATTCAAAAATGAGGTAGATGACACCACCGGTCTGCGTGAAAAGATTATTATTGAATCCAAGGATAAGACTAAAGTTCCAAGTGCCAATATTCTCGATCCGAATGGAAACATTATACGTACATACAACCTGCCGGTGGGAGCTCACCTTATTCTGGATGAAAAGGATGAAATCAAAGCAGGACAGATGCTTGTTAAGATACCTCGTGCGGTGGGTAAAGCCGGCGATATCACGGGAGGTCTGCCACGTGTAACTGAATTGTTCGAAGCACGTAATCCATCCAATCCGGCGGTTGTAGCCGAAATTGATGGTGAAATAAACTTCGGAAAAATCAAACGTGGAAATCGTGAAGTTTCTGTAACTTCTAAAACAGGTGAAGTGAAGAAGTATTTGATCCCACTTTCGAAGCAGATTCTGGTTCAGGAAAATGATTTTGTTCGTGCAGGCACTCCGCTTTCCGACGGTGCAACTACACCGGCTGATATTCTGGCCATCAAAGGTCCTACCGCAGTTCAGGATTACATTGTCAACGAAGTGCAGGATGTGTACCGTCTGCAAGGTGTGAAAATTAACGATAAACACTTTGAAGTGATAGTTCGTCAGATGATGCGTAAGGTGGAGATTATTGATCAGGGCGATACCCGCTTCCTGGAAAAACAAATTGTTGACAAACATGAGTTTATGGAAGAGAACGACAGAATCTGGGGTAAAAAGGTAATCATCGACGCCGGTGATTCGGATAGCCTCAGACCCGGACAGATAATCACAGCCCGCAAGCTCAGGGATGAAAACAGTGTACTGAAACGAAAAGACTTAAAAGTGGTTCAAACACGCGATGCTGTTGCTGCTACTTCAAGCCAGGTGCTTCAGGGAATTACCCGTGCAGCGTTGCAAACCAACAGTTTCATGTCTGCAGCTTCATTCCAGGAAACTACTAAAGTACTGAATGATGCAGCCATCAACGGAAAAGTTGATAAACTGGATGGATTGAAAGAGAACGTAATTTGCGGTCATTTGATTCCTGCCGGAACCGGGTTGCGCGAGTATGAAAAAATCATTGTGGGCTCACGGGATGAGTACGAAAAAATGATGGATGCACGACGTAACGTAACCGATATCGCTCAGGAACACGATATGGATGATGCACTAAATTAATTTACTTACTCAACTCTTATATAAAAGAATGACAAAATCTGCAAATGATTATGTCATTCTTTTTTTTACTTTCTTGTGCCATTTTGAGTGTTGTATCAATTTAAAATATTATCTTCGTACAACCTTAAATTAGATTGTTTGATTAAGTAGAAAAACTGATTTTTTTTCATTGGATGATTTTTTTTTATGAATAATTTTATTACAATCAGGTAAATATTTTCTTCATAAAAATGTATTCAATAATCAAAAAAAGGATTTGTAAATAATCGACTTTCATAAATAATAATACAAATGAAAATAAAAATCTCACTTTTTATATCCTTGTTTTTTTCAATCTGCCTGAATGCTCAGGAAAGTTCTCTTTGGAGAATGATTTTCGAAGATGAATTTTCAGCATCTACTTTCGATACCAGATACTGGTCATACTGTACACGCGCCAATCCGGACTGGGCCAAATACCTCACTTCGTCGTCAGAAACGGTGAATACCGTTGATGGTTTGCTGAAAGTAAAACTCATCAAGAATACCAATACCGGTACCGATAATGTGCCGTATCTAAGCGGTGGAATACAATCGCGGAAAAAATTTAACTTTACGTACGGCAAAGTGGAAGTGCGGGCTAAATTTTCCAACGGTCAGGGCTCATGGCCCGCTATATGGATGATGCCCGAAGATGGCAGTGCCGGTTGGCCAGCTTGCGGCGAAATAGACATCATGGAGCATGTCAACTCTGAAGACCGCATTTATCAGACCATCCATTCCGATTTCGTCAACACACAGGGCAACCGTAATCCTTCGCCCACACAAACAACTTCAATCGACAAAAATGCATTCAATGTGTATGGTGTGGAATGGCATCCCGATCGTCTCGACTTTACACTGAATGGTAATGTAACATTTTCCTATCCAAGAATAAATACAACGAAAACAGGTCAGTGGCCATTCGACAAACCGTTTTATATAATTTTGAATATGGCAGGTGGTGGAAGCTGGACAGGTCCTATCAGCGAAGCAGCATTGCCGTTCGAAATGCAGGTGGACTGGGTGAAGGTGTATGAGAGAAATCCGGAAGGACCATATATTATTCCGGCCTGGAAATCGGCAAAAACTCAAAATGACCCATATTGGGCGAACACCTTTGTTCAACAGATTACAACCTCGGGTGCACAGAATGATATCAATTTTCAGGCACAAAAAAGACATGAATCTTACTATTATCAACATCCCGATACACTACTGGTAACAGAAGGCAGCAATCTGGATTTCAATCTGAAGGCTTTTTCGTTGGGAAATTACACAGAAAGCAAAGTCCTTCAGGATTTAAGATATACATGCAACTATGTTTTTGCTGATTTTGACGGAGATAAACGTTTCGAAATGTCGTTACCACGAATTGGAAAAGTACCTCCTTCTAATGGTGTTGGTGGGAATATGGATGTAATGAATATTACACGTTCTGTCGGGATTCCATATAATAAAGATAAAAACGGAAGGATAAGAATTGTTTATGATAATGCATGGAACGAAAGATATTCACCGGAGATATATGTTTATGAAGGAGTGGTATACGATTTTCCAATACGGATTACAGCACAAAATACCGGAATTAAGGACAAAATTGTTCAACCAACTGTTAAAAGGGTAGGAGATGTTTTAATCTCAGATTATATTGAGGGTAACTTCAAAGTTGAAGTTTTCAATCCCATAGGACAACAGCTGATAAATAAAAGATTCACTGACTCCAGCTTAAATGAACAATTACCTAAGGGTTTGATGATAATCAGAATTACCGATTCGTCCGGTCGAAATTTCAGATACAAGATGTAATTTTAATTGTTTTTCAATCCTATTCGTAAACCAATCCGGATTTTGAAAGGTTATAATTTTATTGATTCCGAAATTCTTCAGAATCATTTTTTTTTGCACAACCAGTAAATCTGAGTTTTTAAAAAGAGGTTTTACTTCACTTTTTTGATAACAAAAAACAAGGGTAATACGAAAAGAAAACACAACAAAAAATACATAGCAGCC
>ERZ1645192.2685-NODE-2685-length-14671-cov-8.082786_pt1 | contig 14671 bp, 11 predicted proteins | sample MGYA00575354_ERZ1645192 | MGnify/ENA primary metagenome ERZ1645192 (study PRJEB40844, sample SAMN11349763) | freshwater sediment metagenome | isolation source: river sediment | host: Sediment | place: India: Faizupur Khadar , New Delhi | collected 2017-02-21 ... | reverse complement strand
ATGAAGCGCAACGCAGCATCCGGCCTTTTTACGAGGTCGTCATCCCTGGACAATCTTCAGACCTGGTACACATACGTTCCCGGTGCGTCGCCAAGGATGCGCAAGCCCTTTTCCGGAGCCCCCATCTCCGGCGGAGCGGTCAGGCCGGAGGAGTTGGCCTTTAGCCATTCCTGCCAGGGAATCCACCAGGAACCTTTGAATCGGGGCGCTTCATCCAGCCAGCGATCAGGATCAATGTATTTTTCTCCTTCCCGCTGAGTCAACATCTGGTATGTCCGTCTGGAATTCTCGGGTTCACTGATTATTCCGGCGTTGTGTCCGCCGCTGGTCAGAACAAAGGTGACCGTGGGGGCGTCGGACATTAGATGGAACTTGTACACGGAGCGCCACGGCGCTACATGATCCCTGACTGTGCCGACAATAAAAACGGGAACGTGAATATCGCTGATAACGATATTGCAGCCGCCGACTCTGTAGCGGCCGTCGAAGAAATCGTTGTCCAGAAAAAGACTGTGCAGATATTTGCTGTGCATCCGGAAAGGCATTCTGGTTGCATCAGCGTTCCAGGACATAAGATCGTTCATCGGACGGCGCTCGCCCATCAGGTATTCCTGAATAAACCGGGACCAGATAAGGTCGTTCGCCCGCAGGAGCTGAAAGGCTCCCGCCATTTCCTTCGTGTCCAGGTAGCCCCGGTCGAACATAACATCGGTCAAATAGTTGACCTGGTTTTCGTTTATAAACAGGGTCAGTTCTCCGGCCTCCCGGAAATCGGTTTGCGCAGCCAGGAGCGTCATGCTCTTGAGCCGGTTATCTCCGTCGCGGGCCATGGTAGCGGCGACGATGGCCAACATGGTGCCGCCCAGACAATATCCCACGGAGTGGATTTTTTCTCCCGGCAATATTTTGGAAATGGCGTTGATCGCCGCCATGATGCCGTCAAAGTGGTAATCGGCCATGGAAAGGTTGCGGTCTTTTTCCGTGGGGTTGCGCCAGGAGAGGATAAACACTGTATGCCCCTGGTCTACCAGATATTTAACGAGGGAATTGTGTGGAGAAAGGTCCAGTATATAATATTTCATTATCCAGGCCGGAACAATGAGGACGGGTTCCTTGTACACCTCTTGCGTTGCCGGAGCGTACTGGATCAGCTCGGCAAGCTGGTTGCGGAATACTACCTTGCCCGGAGTCAAGGCAACCTTTTCTCCGGGGCGGAAATTTTCCGTTCCCACGGGAAGCTCCTTATTGCGTGAACGGCGCCAGTCCTCCAGCATGTTTTCCCATCCCCGCAGGAGATTTTGCCCACCCTGTTCCCATGTCACCCGGAGCAGTATCGGGTTTGTCCAAAGGAAGTTCGCCGGAGAAAGTATATCTATGATCTGACGGGCGGCAAAGCGGACAATATTCTGATTCTGACAGGAAACACCGGGAAGGCCGATCGTGGTGTTTTGCCACCAGTCTTCAAAAAGGAGGAAGGCCTGGTAGATGAAGATGAAAGGCGACTGCTGCCACGCCTCCGCCTGGAAACGCGGATCGGTGGTGATTGGTTTTTCCGGTTCTCTGTCGCCCCGAAGGAAAGTCCGTAATGTATAGTCCCAGTAATCGGTTATCTTTTTGTTAAAGTCTTCCGCGATGTGGTATTGCTTCCCCGGTGAATCGGCAAGATTGATGGACCAGTCCAGAAAAGCCAGCAACAGGGAAGCGGGCGAGAGGTTCATGGTAAATTTTGCTTTCCGGGCGTGGATAAAACTGTCGACGCTGGCGTGAGAGGTGTCCTTTAACGATTCCATGAAATATCCTCCTTGTTTGAAGTTCTCTGAAACTGTAGATGCCCGCAGCGCATAATAAAAAAATGGTTATTCCGTACATTACCGATTATTGGCGCTGCTTTTCCGGTTTCATCGGGTTGAATTTATTTCACCCAATGGACAAATTCGGAGATTTCCGCCCTTTTTCTGGCGAAGTTATTGAGTGGAAAGGCCGGATCGGGATACCCCAGAGCTATGCCGACAACTATTCTTTTGTCATCCGGTATTGAGGCGATTTTTCTGACGGCGTCGGGGTAGAGTGCCGAGAAAGCCATGATGCAGGTGCCCAGCCCTTTATCATGGGCCAGCAGGCAAATGGTCTGCACGACCAGGCCAATGTCCAGCAGCGCGTATTCGACGGCGCTCTTTTGCGGGATGCACGCCAAAATCAGGCAGGGCGCACCAAAGAGTAAACACATTTCCGAATAATATTTTTCGCGTGCTTCTTTGTCCTCTCTTTGTATTCCCTTGGCTGAAAACAGAGTACCCACCGTTTCTTCATAGCGGGTTTTCAGGGGAGCCGGCCAGGTATCCGGCATTTTTATGTCGGGAGCAGGCATTTCGCCGCCGGCTTGCTTTTCCAGATTCATTTGTTTGATCCTGGTCAGGCGTTCGCCTGTTATGACATAAAATTCCCAGGGCTGGGTATTTCCCCACGACGGCGACCAGCGCGCCGCATCCAGAATTTCCGAAATCATATTGAGAGGAACATCTACGGGTTTGTATTTCCTGATGCTGCGCCGTTCTTTAACAGCTGTCATTAATTCCATTGCCGCCTCCTTTTTGTCTTTTCCGGATTCCGGGTGATCTCTTTCTGAATACCGACAATTAGGTCCGACTATTAAAGAATAATATATTTTCAGAAAAAATCAAGGCCGTATAATGCGACGCCAACGCCTTGGCTCATTGTTTCCTGCCACCGACAGTATATAGACTCACGAGCCGTGCCACGGTAATGGCAATGAAGAGTTGTCCCGTTATCTGCTCCAGTATGGCCAGGGATCGCACCTGAACCGATAACGGCAGGACGTCCCCGTAACCTGTGGTTGTCAGTGTCACAAAACTGAAATATAGAAATCCAAACTGGTCTGTTTTCGTGCCGGCAATGCTGAACGATCCCGGATGCACCGTCTCTATAAGAAAGTAAAGCCAGGACCACAGGATGCCAATAAGCATGTACTCGCTGGCCCCCGCCATGAGCATATCGGCTGTAACCTCTTTCTGCCGGGCAAGGTAAAATAAAATGCTGACGACGGCATAGCCAAGGAAGGCGAATATCGCGATTTTACTCACCCACAATGTCACAGTGCTGCGAAGAAGGAAGTCAAGAAGATCCAGCAGGATGGCGGCAGCAGCCATTGAGATGACAAACCACTGGCGTCTCCGCTTTTCGTGAACCGCCCAGACACAGGAAACAACAATGAACCATACGAAGATATTTGTTGCTGCAGTTACTGCCTTCAGACTTTCGATAAGAGGCCGGAACGTAAAAAGCATTATGATTGTTAAGAAGAGATATGAGAACCGGGCTCTCAGGATTATGCTGATAATGCTTCTGATCGGTTGATGCATGGGCCTTATCTCCATTTTATGGATCTTTTTAAGGGAACAGGTCATTTATTATCAACGTAAATTACGACTCCACCCATCAGCACCCATTTTTCGGCCACCTCTTTTGCATAGTATGGATCATAATCATTCGTAATAAATAAAACGGGGTCGTCGTCCTTGTGTCCACTAATTAAATTTTTAAGGTCTCCAACTGTCACGGCATTGGCTCCTATTGCTGTATTTGTTATAAATTAGCTACTGCGTACCCCCCCAAGAACCTTTTACACAGACCATCAGCACATCTTCATCTTTTTAATGCCGTTTTCAGTTTTCGTCCAGTCTGCTCTGCTTACTATTGACAATGAAAGGTAAAAACAACTATTCTTCTGTAGCCTTGCTGTAGAGTGAAAATGAAGGATGAATTCTTATGCTATATGCCATGATGAACAGACGGCTGAATATGAAACAAATATTGCGACGGCTTTATAATTTCCTGTTAAGTGTAGCACGTGATTTCATAAACAACCAGGGGTTGTTATTGTCCGGCGCCGTTGCGTATTATGCTCTGTTGTCCATTGTACCCTTGTCACTCCTCGTCCTCGTTGTGCTGACGCACTTTATAGGAGAGGAGCAGTTGATTATAACGTTGTCAACGTATCTGGGAATGGTAATGCCCGGATACGAAGCAACCCTGACAAAACAGATGAGATCATTCCTTGAACACCGTCATGCGGTTGGCCTTATCGGTTTTATCATCATGCTGTTTTTCAGCTCCATAGCTTTTTCCGTGCTGGAAAAAGCCATGTCGGTGATCTTTTCCAAACAGATTCGGATCAAACGCCGCAACTTTTTCATTTCCGCAATAATTCCCTATGTGTATATCTTCATTATGGCGCTTGGTCTTCTGCTGGTGTCGTTTATTGTGGGGGCGATCGAAACACTGGAAAGCGAGCGTTTGACAATTCTTGGCTGGAGTTTGAATATAGGAGGCATTACCGGCGTGGTACTGTATATCCTGGGAATACTGGGTGAGATGCTGATGTTTACATCCTTCTACCTGGTGATGCCCGAAGTGCGTGTCAAGTTTCGCTATTCTCTTATTGGCGGGATAGCGGCTACGATTCTTTGGGAGATTACCCGTCGGGTACTGATCTGGTATTACGCAGTCATCTCCATGGTAAATTTAATTTATGGTTCTATTGCCATAGCGGTGGTGACCCTTCTGAGTATAGAGGTTGTCGCCACAATTCTGTTATTGGGGGCTCAGGTTATTGCAGAACTTGGGTACAAGGCCGATGAGTTGACCAAAGAGGATCGATCAGGATTTTAAATCCGGATTTTAATTTTCACATCGACACCATCACTGAAGTTTGCCGCATATGCGGGGAAATGAGATTGTTTCAAATTGTTTTCAGCTGGAAGTAGATGTTTTTAACGCTTCCCGACCAGGAGGACAGCGATAGCTCCAGCCGACAGCGCCAGGCCCATACTGAACAAGAAATAACCGTGATAGCACCACCTGGCAACGATAGCGCCACCCAGTACGGGTCCGAGGAAAAATGCCGCCTGGATAGCACAGAGTGTCAGATTTGCGTTCAGAGGACGGAAATTGGGGGCTGATACTTCAAACATCAATCCATGGAAAACAGGTTGCCCCATTCCCATACCCACCCCGAAGATTAAGGCCACCAGAGATATCGCCCAAGCTCCCGGCAGGTTATCCAAGGCCAGATACCCGAGGGCAACCACGGCAAATGTTGCCGCCACCATCCCTGCCTTATCAAAAATATCAAATAGTTTCCCTGCACAAAGACGAATTGTAATCATCACCGCCGTCAGTACAGTAAAAAAGGAACCCACGTTAACGATTCCCTTTTGATCGGCAAATCCTTTGATTAAAAAGAACATGCTGCTCCAGCTGATTATATAAATTGTATTCAGCAGAAGAAGCAGTGCAATAGGCAATTGCGTCACATTATCGCGAATATCCGACCAGGCGGGAAGTTGTTTTTGATACGCTACACCTGCTCTTCCCCGGCGGCGACGAATACGCCAGACAATCCATGCCGCCGGAATCAGCATGACTGTAAAGCCGGCATACCCGTGCGGAGGTGTGGGGATCAAGAAAGCCAAAGCATCCATTACCGCCGGCACCAGACCATAAGGTAAAAGGATGGCTATGGAATAAATGGCAAAGGCTTGCCCGTTTTTTTCCATCGGGATGAGCGATACGAAAAGCGTCATTGCTCCCGCACCCATGAGAAATTGCCCACAACCGTTAATCATGCGCAACCCCAGCAGCCCCCAGAAGGAATGAACGAAGAGATAACTTCCACCGCACAAAGCCACTACAACCATTCCCAGCAGCATGGTGCGCGGAGCATTAGCGGCATTGAGAAACGGGCTCGCCAGCAGGTAAAGCACCATAGCTGTGAGTGAGTAGGAACCGACCAGCAGTCCGCGCAGATCGGCGGATATCCCCAGCGTCTGCAGATAATTAAAGAAGTTGTAGAAGACGGTCACATTGCAGACAGCAACAAAGGTCACCAGACATAGACCCAAAAGCTCAAATGTCCATAATTTGCCTTTTTCAGCCATTTTTCCTCAGCTCTTTTTCCGTTAAGTACTGATTCCTGTATCCCGGTTAAATAATTTATGTCAAGGTATTGTGATCCGAAAGCGGGAAGGCTTGCGACGCAGGATCCGATTGCGTTTGAGGGTGTAGCTCCTCTATATGCAACATTTCATTCGGATATTATGAATTGACACACTACGATGTTCCTATTATATTGCGTTTCGCCGAAAACAAGGTGTTGTGCTAATAATAAACCGATGGAGGTTATCATGAATCAGCTCATTTCAATCAGTCCCGACGGCATTAAATATCCATTACCCAAGGAAGAAGATTACAAAAACGAAATCGACCGTATAGAAAAGTTGGTAGCCCGAGCCAGGAAAAAAGGGCTGGAGATTGTTGTCGTCATGGGCTTAGGGTTTGTGGGTTCCGTCATGGCCGCCATCGTTGCCGACACGACCGGCAAGAACGGTAAGTCCGGCAAGTTCGTGATTGGCATGCAGAGGCCGAGCACAAGGAGTTACTGGAAGATACCCAAGCTCAACGAGGGTATCTCGCCGGTCAAGGCCGAAGATCCTGAAGTGGACCCGATGATCAGTCGTTGCGTTTTGGAAAAGAAGACCCTCGTGGCGACCTTTGTTTATGATGTCCTTAAGCTTGCCGACGTCGTGGTTGTGGACGTCCAGCTTGACTATGCCAAGAACGAACTGGGAAATGTGAGAAACGGCCAGGTGGAAATGACAGCCCTGGAGGAATCTTTTGATATTATTGCCCAGCGCATTCCTGCTCATTGTCTTGTCCTCATTGAAACAACCGTGGCGCCGGGAACCACGGAGCAGGTCGCTTTACCGGCCATGAGAAAGGTCTTTCGTCAAAGAGGGATTAAAAGTGACCCGCTGATCGCCCATAGCTATGAACGCGTCATGCCGGGAAGAGATTATGTGGCGTCTATTCGTGATTTCTGGCGTGTCTGTTCCGGCGTTAACGAAGATGCCAAACAAAGGGTAGTCAAGTTCTTAAATGAGGTACTTAACACCGCAAAATTCCCCCTCACTGTGCTGGACCGGCCCATTGAATCCGAGACGGCCAAAGTTGTGGAGAACAGTTATCGGGCCACCATTCTGGCCTTTCTGGATGAGTGGAGTCTCTTTGCCGAGAGAAACGGCGTGGATATTATCAAGGTGATCAAAGCAATTAAAATGCGACCGACGCACTCGAACATGATTTTTCCAGGACCAGGCATTGGTGGTTACTGTCTCCCGAAAGACGGCGGTCTGGGCGTCTGGGCCAACCGCCATATTCTTGGTTTTGAAGATGACACATTCAGAATAACCCCGCTGGCCATTGATATTAATGATACCCGTTCACTGCACGCCGCCCAGCTCGTCCGGGACGCCTTACGCAACATGAGTGTGCCTATTGCGAGTGCGGAGGTACTTATCCTGGGAGCTTCTTATCGGGAAGATGTGGGTGACACCCGCTACAGCGGTTCCGAAATATTGATTCGCCGACTTACTGAAATGGGCGCTGAAATCCGGGTGCATGATCCCTATGTCGATCACTGGTTTGAGTTTGAAAATCAGGAAGAGTATCCTGACAACAGCAAGTCCATTTTCTTCCGCAACCAGAAAAAACTGAAAGACTTAAAGGTGCAAAAAGATTTGAAAGAGTCTTTGAAAAATATTGACGCACTGGTTATGGCTGTCCGACATGAAGCCTATCTTAAACTTGATCCAGCACGGATCGTCAAAATCGCAGGCCATCCTATTGCCGTCATTGACTGTTTCGGCATCCTCGATGATGACCGCATCCGGCAATACATTGCATTAGGCTGTGAAGTTAAAGGTCTGGGCAGAGGTCATATTAAGCGGCTCAAAGACGAGGTGAACAAAAAGAAAATCTGAGACAGACGATAGCAAAATATTTAAGGGCTTACCGGTTGTTATTAACCGCGTAAGCCCTTGTTTTTTGCCTGACTTTGTTGGCTGTATCATCGGCTTCCTCAACGTATTAATAATGCGTCTGCGGAGCCTTTCCCCCGCTGGCGGGGATTGGAGAGCTTGCGAAGCTGCTTTGAATGCAGCTTCGGTATGAGGCCTTAATTATCTAAAAATTATCCCTGGCTGTATAGAAGATCGTTCTTCCCTTCTTCAGGCAAATTATTGTCCCGATTAATTAAATAAATACTTGATTTTGCGCTTTGATCGAGTTGCCATCTGACCGGTCCGCGATATGTTCTTTCTTTGTGGACGAACTCCAGTTGCAGAGCGCATGCCGACGCCGGCGAAGACCAGGAGGTAGCAATACTGCCGTGGCCCTTTGGAAATACGGTAACTTCCACATCCGCAAACTCACAGGGAACTGTTGCCGCCGGGCGGTCAACAAGATCGTCTTCTTCCGCGTAACAAAGTAGATACTTGATATTTTTTTTCTTCAAGTCGGCAAAACTCAATTGTCGTCCAAACATGGTCACAGGCAAGGTTCCGTCCGGGCCAACCGGTTGCGTATAGGATTTGAAGCTTAACATCGTGACGGCTTTAGGCAGATCGGCCCGGTCATACTTGATCCAGTGCAGCAGATAGGCGGCCGTCTTTGACATCTTCACATTTTTATCTCTGGAAGCTCTTACTGCCGCTAATTCCCGGAAAAAGGCCGCGGCCGGGGCTTCTTTATACATGCTCTTCAGTTTATAAACCCAGCTCATCACTTTTCCATCCACAATGGTGTTTCCGCTGTAAAGATATTTATCACCGTAGTCCAGATCGCGATATCTTTGAGGCAGGTGGTCCATGTACTCTACTAAAGCTGCGCTGCGTGTGCCGTCCATAGGGGCTACACAAGTAATTAACGCGTCCACCAGCCCGTCGAGTTCGCCGGAAAGAATGTCCAGCATCGCGATGAATCCAGCCTGACAAAAACCGTTGAGCGTAACCTGACAGCCATGCTTTTCTTTCAAAAGCCTGCAGAAATATTTCGTATCCAGGGCATCGTCTTCACCGCTCATAATCTGAACTTCCGGATGTGACATGTCTTTCAAGGAGCGGAAATATGTTGGAATGCCTGCGTTGGCAAAGCTGTGTACATAACTTTTTCGTCCGTCAGGATCGAAAGCCAGAATATTGGCTCCCAATACATAGGGATGCATGATAATAATCGGTTTAAGATTATTATCCACCCGGATCTCCGCATCCCACGGCATGACCTGATAAAGATTAAAACGAGGCGTCTCGGCTACAAGACGGTAACGGCTGTCTTTAAAATCAAAACCAAATCCTTCCACTTTTTCTATCTCTTTGGGAAAGTCGTAAACGAGCGCTTTCATATGAGAATCAAGATTTTCCCAATAATCGAAAAAGTCTTCCTCACTGGATTTGTCAACTAAACGCAGTCTCTCTATCTCCTGTTTGAGATAAATGAGTTGCTCCCTGCTCATACCCAGGTATCCCTCGCCCCAAATCTGGCAGTTGAATAGCAGCAATTCCATATAGTCTGAAGCTGTCTGCCATAAAGTCGCTGCTGGAATTTTCTTTTTTTGTTCGGTATCCCAGAAAGACCGGGATGCATTCCAATAAGGTTCCATGAATTCATTTGTATATTTCATCATGCCGATTGCCATTGTTAACGCTATCGATAATTGATGTTTGTGAACAGCCATCCATCTTTTCTGAAGAGGTAATCTTTTCATAATACTCCTTAATAATTTCAACCTGATATTTCGCCTGATAGCCGCCAGAGATCACGAAAAATCATTCCAAAGCGTAGCCGCAGAATAGCAATAAAAAAAATCAAGGAGTTAGCTAAAGCGCATAACTCCTTGATTTTATTGGTGCCTGGGGTCGGAATCGAACCGACACGTTGCCAGGCAACGAGGGATTTTAAGTCCCTTGCGTCTACCAGTTCCGCCACCCAGGCATGTTTTGGATATACTCGATTTTCAGGTGTTTTCCCAGTTTTTCTTTTTTCACCACGAAACAAACACTGAAAATGCAGGATTTATCGTTTTTTTATGTTTCCTGTTCAACTATTTTTCCGAATGCGGGCGATTATTTACCTTAATTTGGCGCTGCTTGCAATAAAAAATGACAGCGCCGGCAAATTTAGCCGGCGGGAGCTGACCGGCGTCATTTCACCCAGCGGCTGTAAAGGAAAAACCAGATCATCTTGGTGTATTCCCGCCCCACCTTTTTCCATTCGGCGGACGAAAGTTCCCAGAAGTTAGCCGGGGCTTTTTCATACGCCGTCGGCACAAAATAAAACTCCCTCTTTTCTCCTTTAAATACACTGGACACAATTAATTTTATTCGGCGCATATGATAAGGAGAACTGACAAAGGTGGCCGACTTAAGTCCGAAATCGGTCATCGTCTTTTTAGCCGCCATTATCTCCATGTGGGTGTCTTCATAAAAATCGGGGTAAGCGGAAGGGTTGTGGATTTTTTTCTTTTTCCCGGAATCGTGCAGCAACAGATTCGGCGACAACGATTTTACCAGCCCCTTGCCGGTCAATTGATCCGATACTCTGCTGACGTTATTATACGCCGGAATAATCAGATAGTCGGCCTTCCCCTCATGAATTAACTCGTGGGCCTGTTTGCGGCGCGCACTGAAATCGGGCCCCAGCAGCAGAACTATGGCATCCACTTTTTGATAGTCGGTGGAATAAAGGAGGTAACGGGGGGCATATACGGCGGCGCCGGCGATCAGCAGAATAATTAAGAGTAAGAGCAAAAGAGATGGTTTTTTACGTTTTTTCACTAAATAATCCTTAAAGATTGAAGCTATAATTTGCTTTTTAATTCGTGAAGCTTGTTGAGAGCGTCGAGCGGAGTCATTGAGGAAATGTTCAGATTTTTCAATTCGCTGATAACTTCATCTTCGCTTTCCATAAAAAGATTCAGCTGCGGATTTTCATTTTTGGCGACATTCAAACCACGCGCTATGCGGGGCATGCCGATTTCGTCAAATTCCCCTTTCTCCAGATTATGCAAAATTTCTTTGGCGCGCGCAATCACCTCCTGAGGGACACCGGCGATCCTCGCCACTTCAATGCCGTAACTGCGGCTCGTGCCGCCCTGCATGATCTTGCGCAAAAAGATTATTTTATCCTTCCACTCTTTCACCGCAATATTATAATTCTTGGCGCCTTCCTTTGTTGCCGCCAGATCTGTTAATTGATGGTAGTGAGTAGCAAACAGAGTACGCACGCCCTTTTCTTTAAAATCATGAATGTACTCGGCGACCGCCCAGGCAATGCTCAATCCGTCGAAAGTTGAGGTGCCCCGGCCCACTTCATCGAGAATAACCAGGCTGCGCGATGTCGCATTTTTTAATATTTCCGCCACTTCCGTCATTTCGACCATAAAGGTGCTCTGACCGCGGGCCAGATTGTCCGCAGCACCGACGCGGGTAAATATTTTGTCGACCACGCCGATTTTCGCCTTTGCCGCCGGAACGAAGCCGCCCATCTGCGCCAGCAGAACGATCAACGCCACCTGCCGAATGTAGGTGGACTTTCCGGCCATGTTCGGGCCGGTAATGATCAGCAGTCTGTTGCTCGTGATGTCCAGCAGGGAATCGTTCGGCACGAAGCCGTCGCCCTTCAGAACCGCTTCGACGACCGGATGCCGTCCGTCGGTAATTATTATCTCGTCTTCGTCGTCCACATCCGGGCAGGTGTAATGATGCTTTTCGGCAACCTCGGCCAGCGCGACAAAAGCATCCAGGTCGGCGACCAGGGATGAATCCTTCTGTATATCATTTATATATTGGGCGATCTCGTCGCGAATATTCAGGTAAAGCTCATATTCCCTTTCCCGTATTTTTTCCTCAGCGTTAAGCACCGTCTGCTCGAACTCTTTGAGCTCCGAATTTATATAGCGCTCGGCATTAACCAGCGTCTGCTTGCGCACATAGGAATCGGGCACTAAAGCGGAGTTGGCCTTGGTGACTTCAATATAGTAGCCGAAGACGCTGTTGAACCCGACTTTCAGGGTGTTGATACCCGTCTTTTGCCTCTCCTGCAGCTCCAGCGCGGCGATCCATTTTTTAGCGTCGCGGCTGATTGATTTGAGCTTATCCAGTTCGTCGTCAAAACCGGCTCGAATAAAATCGCCTTCCCGGATGTTTTGCTGCGGGTCATCCGCTATGGCCCGGCCGATAATATCCGCCACTGCGGGCACAGCCGATAAACTTTGCCGAATATCCGCCAACGCCGGGGCGGTAAATTCAGCCAGAATTGCTTTTAATTCGGGAATCGCCTCCAGCGACACTTTCAGCGCCACCAGATCACGGGGATTGGCCACTCTCAGGGCAACGCGTCCGGCCAATCTCTCCAGATCATAAATGCGCGACAGGATTTTGCGCAGATTCGCCCGTTCCAGGTGGTTTTCCTTGATCTCCGCGACGGATAAAAGCCTTGCCCGTATTTTTTCCACATCCACCAGCGGATAATTCAGCCACCAGCGCAAGCGCCTCGTTCCCATCGGCGTCAGCGTTTCGTTGATCAGTCCGAAAAGAGACCCGGCCCGCGAGTTGTCGAAAATTGTCGTAAACAACTCCAGATTCCGGCGCGCCGTATCATCGATGATGAGATAGTTATCCGTGGCGTACCATTTTATTTCGTTGATATGCTGCGGCTGGATTTTCTGGGTTTCAGTGACATAGCGCAAAACCGCGCCGGCGGCCGCCGCTACCGCCTCCCGCCCCGCAATGTTGGCCGCGGCTATTTTTTCAGGGGTAAAAATATCCTGCAGCAGATTCTGCGCCTGTTCATAGTTGAAATAATCTTCAGCGAGATAATTTATACAACTGTGCGGCCATTGTTTTTCCAAATTTTTCAGCAATACTTTGTCGGCAAAAGATTTCGGGACAATCAACTCCTTGCAATCAAGTCCGGCTATGGCGGTCAGCAGGGATTCGCGGTCGGAAAATTCACTTAGCTGAAACTCTCCGGTGGAAATATCCACAAAGGCAAGACCGAACATTTCCGCATGAAAGGAAAAGCCGGCCAGAAAATTGTTTTCTCCCGAGGTCAGATTTTCCGCATCCAGCAGAAGACCCGGAGTAATTACCCGGATCACTTCTCTCTTCACTATTCCCTTTGCTTTTTTGGGATCCTCCACCTGTTCGCAGACGGCAACTTTAAATCCCTTTTCCACCAGTCGGGTAATATAAGAGGATGCGGCATGATAAGGGAAGCCGCACAGGGGAACGCTGTCTTCCTTTCCTTTGTTGCGGGAGGTTAACGTTATTTCCAGGATGGGGGCGACCAGAGTTGCATCTTCAAAAAACAACTCGTAGAAATCGCCCATGCGGTAGAGCAAAATGCAGTCGGGATATTTTTCCTTGATCTCCACATACTGCTTCATGGCGGGAGTTAAATTCAGTGTCGCCCCTACTCCCATCTGCCGCCACCTTTATGGCTCATATCAATGTAATCCGGATTGTCCGGTCTATTTGGCCCGGAATTGCCGGAAACAATAAAGCGATTGGCTAACCAGCTCACCAGACTTATCACCAGCGCGCCGAAGAATGCGGCAAAAAACCCGCCGACTTCAAAGCCGTCCACAAAATAGGCAACCATCTTCAGCAGAAATGCATTTATAATAAAGGTAAAGAGCCCCAGCGTCAGTATATTCAAAGGCAGGGTAAAAATAATCAACAACGGCTTAATAATGACATTGATAAGCCCTAAAAGCGCTGCTGATATGATTGCCGTCCACAGGGAATCCACATGAATTCCGGGGATAAGCATCGAGGAGAGCAAAATTGCCACCGTAATGATGAGCCAGCGGGTTATAATTATCATTGTTGTTCCTTCAAAAATTCGGTTCTTTTAAGTTTACTAATTCCGGCCCGGGGCTGAGTTTTTAACGCCCGGAGACCGTTGTTGTTTTTGCGGATCTGAAAAACATCCAGGCGGCGCTGAAACCGCCCATGACGGAAGTCCTGTTTTTTACCAGGGGGCTGTCTTCAAAAACGGCGCCGTGGAGAAAATCAGCACTGACAAAGGCATTGAAAATAAACTGCTTGTATTCTTTTTTTAAGCCTACGGTCAGCGTCGAGCCGCTGTAACCTCCATCGGCTGAATATGCCGGTCTGACCGGCGTGGCATAAGCCTGTTCCACCGAATAGTAATAATCGTGATAAGAGCTGTCGGCAAACACCGGTCCTGCGGATACTCCTAATTTTATTCCTGTTTCAGAAATGATGTCATCCAGCTCCAAATTAATCCGGGGACTGAATATCCATCCTTCATGGTTCATGGAAGAAAAATCGGTGGAAAATACCGCCCTCACCGGCAGATTTAAACTCAGTCTATAATTATCCGGCCTGCTTTCCAGAATAATTATTCTCAGGGCCGGCCCCAGCTCGAAAGTGGGATCCAGATCCGGCATGCCGGCGCGGGCGCTGTTGTCGGAACTGTCGACCGGAACGGATCCGAATATGCTGAAATCCAGGAGAACCCGGTCCGTTTTAAATACCCGTCCGGAAATGCGCCGTTCGTCCACTCTTAAAATATCGCCGCGGTAAATTATATAAGGATACGGCAAAACATAAAACCTGTATTCATCTGAACCCCGATAATCGGGCATGTGCAGAAATGCAGCGCCAATCCCCACTTCCCAGAGCGGTTTTTCTGCACTGACAGAACTTTCCGGCAATAAAAAAATCAGCAATAACAGCACAAAAGTTGAAATACAGCGCCGGATGTCCATCCTCACCTCATAGTAAGTATC
>ERZ1645192.2684-NODE-2684-length-14672-cov-5.961210_pt1 | contig 14672 bp, 15 predicted proteins | sample MGYA00575354_ERZ1645192 | MGnify/ENA primary metagenome ERZ1645192 (study PRJEB40844, sample SAMN11349763) | freshwater sediment metagenome | isolation source: river sediment | host: Sediment | place: India: Faizupur Khadar , New Delhi | collected 2017-02-21 ... | reverse complement strand
TCAGGGATTCGAACCCTGGACACCCTGATTAAGAGTCAGGTGCTCTAGCCAGCTGAGCTAATGGCCCAATTTTTTGAAAAAATTATCACCGTGCCCCCAACTTTGGAAAACAGGTGATATTGGAGCGGGTGATCGGGATCGAACCGACGCAACCAGCTTGGAAGGCTGGGGCTCTACCATTGAGCTACACCCGCAAAGTTTGGAGCGGAAGACGGGATTCGAACCCGCGACTTCGACCTTGGCAAGGTCGCACTCTACCACTGAGTCACTCCCGCAAAAGAGTGTTCCAAAATCAGGTTAACAACTATTATATATGAGCCGTGGCAATCTTACAAGTCTGTCCGGCTGGTCTAACGGATGTTTTTGCTTTGTTGGTGCGGGCGGAGGGACTCGAACCCACACACCGTAAGGCACTAGATCCTAAGTCTAGCGCGTCTGCCAATTCCGCCACGCCCGCAAGTTTCGCAAGGCTTAAAGACTTGAAAAAGTCTTTAAGCCCGCAAACCAAAACAATATGTAGCGACACCCCCCAAACGTCCGTGCGTAAAGGAAGCGTCAATTGGTGACCCATCCGCGATTCGAACGCGGGACACCTTGATTAAAAGTCAAGTGCTCTACCGACTGAGCTAATGGGTCATGTTTTTTGGCTGGGGTGGCAGGATTTGAACCTGCGGATGCAGGAGTCAAAGTCCTGTGCCTTACCGCTTGGCGACACCCCAATGTTTTTATGGGGTGAGTAGTGGGATTCGAACCCACGGCCTCCAGGGCCACAACCTGGCGCTCTAACCAACTGAGCTATACCCACCACATCGTTTTAATGTCGCCCTTGCTATAAAGGCTAATGGCGCGTCCGCGGGGATTCGAACCCAGGACCTACGGCTTAGAAGGCCGTTGCTCTATCCAGCTGAGCTACGAACGCAAGCGCGAATCCAGGAACATGCTGCTTTCCAACCACCGACAATTCACGATTATACTATACTGAAAATCCCTTGTCAATGTTCGTGTTCCGCTAAAACAAGCGAAAAAAAAACGTCTCACACGCAAAAACAAGTATAAACGAAATGCCCCATGATGTCAACACAAAAACCACCCTTTTTTGACCCCGCCAAGCCGCTTTTTTCACCGCCCGACCAGCACGGTCCGAATGTCAATTTTTCGCCGCGGGTTTTCGCCGATTTCGATGATGCCGTAGCTTTTGCCGTACCCGTGCGGCACGGCGATGGTGCCCGGGTTAAGGATAAATAGGTCGCCGGTGTTCTTCACCATGGGCGCGTGGGTATGCCCGAAGACCACGATGTCCGCGCCCTGCTCCAGCGCGTAGTAGTACAGCCGATTGACGCTGGTCTTCACGGCCTGCCGATTCCCGTGCACGGTCAGAATCTTCACGCCTTCCGCCTCGGTCATCACTTCGCGTGGATACGCGCTGTCCGGGTCGCAGTTGCCCCGCACAGCGATTTGCGGTACGCTGACACCCGCGCATTTGGCCGCGCGTGCCAAATCCTCGCCGTAGTCGCCCGCGTGCATCAGCATGTCATATCGTTCGTTTGCCATCACGTTCAGCATCTCGGAGATGTTCCCGTGGCTGTCGCTGAAAACCAGTATCCGCATCCTATTCCTTCTCTTCGTCCAATATCTGCCGCATGCGTTCTAAAGCCTTGCCCCGATGGCTGATGGCGTTCTTCTCTTCGGGGGTCAGTTCGGCCATGGTTTTCCCGTATTCGGGCAGAAAAAAGCACGGGTCGTACCCGAATCCCCCGCCGCCGACCGGTTTGTCGCCGATGACGCCTTCGCACTTGCCCTGCGCCACCACGGTGGGTTTCCCCGCCCGTACCAGCGCCACCGTGCAGACGAACCGCGCCGTCCGTTCGTCGTCCTCCACGTCTTTCATGGCGTCCAGAAGTTTTTCATAGTTCTCTTTGTCGGTGGCGCTTTCGCCCGCGTACCGCGCCGAGCGCACGCCCGGATGCCCGTACAGCGCATCCACGCACAGTCCGCTGTCGTCGGCCAGAGTGTCGATGCCGCTGGCCTGAAAGGCCTCCTCGGCCTTCTTCATCGCGTTAGCTTCAAAGGTGTCCCCGTCCTCAACCGTCTCAATTTCAAGACCGATATCTTTCAGCGACACCAACTCATCATACAACCCCGTAAAGATCGCCTTAATCTCGGCCACTTTCCCTTGGTTGTTGGTGGCAATCAACAGTCTTTTTGTCATGCCTCTATCCTTTCACGCCGGCCTGCACGCCGCATAGTTCGCGGATGCCCTTTCTGGCTAAAGCGATCAGATTTGCAAATTCTTCTTCCGAAATCGGGCGTTTTTCGCCCGTGCATTGCACCTCGATGATTCCCCCGCCGTCAGTCATCACCACATTCATGTCAGCCTCAGCTTGAGAATCTTCGTCATATTCCAAATCCAGCATGGCCTCTCCGTCCACGATGCCGCAGGAGATGGCGGCCACCTGTCCGCGAATCGGGTTTTGGGTCAGCTCGCCGTTTTTCATCATCTTTTCTACGCAGAGTTTCAGCGCGATATAGCCGCCGGTAATCGCGGCCGTCCGCGTGCCCCCGTCCGCCGAAATCACATCACAGTCGATGTAAATCGTCCGTTCGCCCAGAAGTGAGAAATCCATGATGGCGCGAAGAGAGCGCCCAATCAACCGCTGAATCTCGGTGGAGCGTCCATCCGGCTTCAAGGTCTCCCGCTTCTTTCGATTGGGTGTGGAAGCCGGAAGCATGGCGTATTCGGCGGTCAGCCATCCTTTTCCCATGCCCGCCAAAAAGGGCGGCACTTCATCGGCCGTCATGGCGCTGCAGATGACCTCGGTGTTGCCAAAAGCAATCAGCACCGACCCGCCCGCGTTTTTTAAGTAATTTGGGGTGATGGTCACCTGCCGTTTTTCGTCGTTTGCTCTGCCGCTTGCCCGCATCTTTCTTCTCCTTTTTTTCACCTGATAATTATATAGTATACGATAATCCTGCCCGCTTTCAAATCTTTTGTTTGATTTTGCTTTTTTGCTTACGTATAATGGTTCTAGTTTAAGGAGAGAGACATGACCATTGACGGCCTCACGCTGTATACCTGCGTATCAGAATTACGCCAGCAGATGATCGGCGCAAAAATCGACAAAATCCATCAGCCTGCGCGGGACGAGATTGTGCTGCTGCTTCGTACGCAGAGCCAGAACCTGCGTCTGCTGATTTCCCTTTCGGCGGGCGAATGCCGGCTGGGACTGACCGAGAACCCCAAGCCCAATCCCCCTTCGCCGCCGACTTTCTGCATGTTCCTTAGAAAGCACATCACCAATGCGCGCATCGCCTCCATCGAACAGGTTGGCCTTGAGCGCATCGTGCATATCGGTCTTGCCGGCAAAGACGAGCTCGGCATCGAGAAAAACACCACCCTGATTATCGAACTGATGGGCAAGTACTCCAACGCCATGCTGGTCTCACCCGAAGGCAGGATTCTGGAGAGCGCCAAGCACGTGCCCTTCGGCATGTCCTCGGTGCGTCAGGTTCTGCCCGGGCTTGGTTACGAAACTCCGCCGTCGGACAAATATAATCCGCTGACGCTTTCCGAAAGCACCTTCCGCGAGATTCTTAGCCAGATCGGCGAAAAACCCATGGCCAAATTTCTGGTCCAGCATTTTCAGGGTGTCTCCACCCAGACCGCCGATGAGCTCTGCGCGCGGTATTTGCCCGCCCCTTTCGGCGCGCTTTCGCGCGGCGACCAGTCACGGTTTATCGAGAACGTGCTGAATTTCTTCAAGTCTGTTTCTTCGGGCGATATTCAGCCTACCATCCAGTTTGACCATTTCGGCGCGCCGCAGTTTTTCAGCGTGGTGCCCTTTGCGACGCAAGTTTTCGATCACGCCAAAACCTTCGCCTCGGCCAACGCCATGCTGGACGCCTTCTACGCGGCCAGAGACACGGCGATTGCGCTTTCCCGAAAGAAACACCAGATTGAAGCCATCGCCGCCAAAGCGCTGGCCAAATGGGTCAAAAAGCTTCGCATCCAGACCGACGCCATGGCGGGCGCCGAAAAGGCCGAGAAGTTTAAGCTATACGGTGATCTCATTATGGCGCATATCTATATGTTAAAGCGCGGGATGGACAAGGCCGCCGTCACCGACTACATGACCGGCGAAGCGGTGGAAATCCCTCTGGAAAAGCAGTATACTCCCGCCGCCAACGCCCAGCGGTATTTCAAAAAATACAATAAGATGAAAAAAGCGGCCGAGATGAACGCCGAATATATCGAGACCACCAAAACCGAAATCGATTTTCTGGAATCGGTGCTGGCCTCCATCGAGACCTGCGAGAATCAGGAAGAGCTTGCCGAAGTGCGGTTCGAGCTGATTCGTGCGGGCTATATCGCCGAAAACCCGGGCGCCAAGCGCGAAAAGCCCACGCAGGAAGCTTCCGCGCCGCATACCTTCGTCTCCTCGGACGGGCTCACAATTCGCGTGGGGAAAAACAACCGCCAGAACGACGCGCTGACTTTAAAGACCGCCGAGCCGGACGACCTTTGGCTGCATACCCAGAAGATTCCGGGGTCGCACGTCATCATCCAGTCGGGCGGAAAACATATCCCCGACCGCACGATTGAAGAAGCCGCCGCGCTGGCCGCCTATTTCAGCAAAGCCAGAGGTTCCAGCAAGGTGCCCGTGGACTATACCTTAAAGAAAAACATCAGAAAACCCAATGGCGCCAAGCCGGGTTATGTGATCTACGAAACCTACAGCACCCTGCTGGCCGAGCCGGACGAAGCTCTGGTGAAAAAGCTGAAAAAAGAAATTTAGAGCACGAAAAAAGCGGACATCTCGTCCGCTTTAGTTTTTCTCGTTAACCTATCTGCGTCGGGTGTTCTCGCAGGACTGGTTGGCCACGGTGCAGGAAGTCTTGCAGGCCGACTGGCAGGAAGTCTGGCATTCGCCGCATCCGCCTTTTTTAATATCCTTTTCAATGCTCTTCTTAACAACGGTTTTGATATGTTTCATTGAAAAACTCCTCATAAAAATAATATCTAATGCATTATACCGTTATTCGGCCTGCATTACAATGCCAATTTTCCGCGGGAATAGAAAAACGCCTCATGGCAAGCCAAAGGCGTTTAAGCGAAAACTCTTTTAATTTAAGCTACTTCGACCCCGGTTCCACGTCGTTCTCTACGCCCGCGTTTTCAACCGTTGCGACAGCCGACTTCGAAATGGTCAGTCTGGTTCCATCGGGATCAACAGCAATGACGACCAATGCGTCATTGACCGAAACCACTCTGCCATAAAAACCGCCGATGGTTTTAATCTTGTCACCCGACTTAATCGCACTCAGCATTTCCTGTACTTTCTTCTGACGTCTGCGCTGAGGGATAATCATCATGGCAAACATCACAACAAAGATGAGTATAATGGGCAGCATGCTGGCCCAGCTGCTGGTTCCAGTCGCCGCTGTGCTGGTCGCTGTGTTGGTCACTGCTGTCGTGCTGGTCAAACCCGAAAAACAACTTGTTGGCAAGTATAACACCTCTTTTCCTATTTTGCTTTAAAAACAGTTTAAACTATATATTATCCTGCGTTTTTCGTCAACCGTTATCCTTTAATATGGGGATACGCAAATTGCCGTTTTTTACGCATATAATGCGTCAATTTCGTCCCGAAGCGCCTGTAAGGTATCTTCGCGCAGCGCGGTCTTGATGCGCGCCATCAGGTGGTTGGTGTAGTAGATATTGTGAAAGCTAAGCAGCGTTGCGGCCAGCATCTCGTTGGCGTTGATGAGATGACGGATATACGCCCGCGTATAGTTCCGGCAGACCTCGCAGTCGCATTCCGGATCCAGCGGCGTAAAATCGCGCTTGTACTCGGCGTTGCGCACTGTGATTTTGCCTTGGGATGTATAGGCAGTTCCATTGCGCGCAATCCGTGTCTGGATGACGCAGTCGAACATATCCACGCCCCGCATCACGCCTTCCACCAGGCAATCGGGTGTGCCCACGCCCATCAGATACCGCGGTTTATTTTTGCTCAAATACGGTACCGTTTTTTCCAGCATATCGTACATCACCGGTTTGGGTTCACCGACGCTTAAGCCCCCGATGGCGTTGCCGGGCAAATCCAAGCTGTCCACGAACTGCGCGGATTCCTTTCGAAGCTCGGCGTTCATGCCGCCCTGTACAATGCCGAAGAGCGCCTGATCCTCGCGCGTGTGATATGCCTTGCAGCGTTCCAGCCAGCGGTGTGTCATGTGCATCGCTTCAGCAATGGTTTTTTCGTCGCTGTCGGCCGCCGAGCATACGTCAAAGGCCATGGCGATATCGCTGCCTAAATCCTGCTGAATCTGCATGGATTTTTCAGGCGAAATCATGTGCTTCGAACCGTCGAGATGAGACGAAAAAGTGACGCCTTCCTCGGTGATGTGCCGAAGGTCCCCCAGCGAAAACACCTGAAACCCGCCGCTGTCGGTCAGAATGGGTTTATCCCAGTTCATGAATTTGTGCAGTCCGCCCGCTTCTTTTACGATATCTGCGCCGGGCCGTAAGTACAGGTGGTAGGTGTTGCCGAGGATAATCTGGCTGCCCGCCTTTTTCACCATGTCGGTGGTGAGCGCTTTCACCGTGCCTTGCGTGCCCACCGCCATAAAGCATGGCGTTTCAATATCCCCATGGGGCGTTCTTAAAACGCCGATGCGGCCATCCGTCGATTGACTTTCTTCCAGTATTCGATATTCAAACAAATTGTCTATAATTCTCCTATTTTTCCAGTACCATAATCACATCGTCGCCGATGGCCAAAAAGATGAAGACCGGGCCGGGCAGCAATGTGGGGTTGGCCGCACTGTTGGTGTTGTAAAGTGAGCCGGCCGATGTCATCGCTTCGGTGATGTAGGTGTAAAAGCCGGAGTCCCGCGTGTAGTAGGTTTCTCCGCCATATACCGTCATGGTTTCTTTTGTGATGGTGTAGTTGGCCTCGGGCCCGTCAGTGGCTGCCAAAGTCAGGCCGGTGTAAATCTCTTTAATCACGTCTTTATCGTACTGCGACGCATCCATGGCTTCGTTGACCATATACAACGGCTGCACCGTCAGCACCACATCGCCGTTTTCGGTTTGCTGTGCATTGGTGACCATGCCGAAAAACGCGCCCAGCGTTTCCTTGGAAATGACCGAGCGGTAAACCGAAAGCTCAACATCCGATGTCACGGAGCTTAAGCCCGCGTTCTCCTCGGTCAGCGCCTGCTCGTTCAGCGCACTCGCCGCCTGTTCTTCCTGAAGCGCTTTTAAATCCTCATTGGTCTGGTTGTAGGTGTCCAGCAACTGGGTGTACGCGCTTTGAAGAACCATCGGCTCTTCGGACGCCTCGGGCTGTGCGCCGCTTTTCACCAGTTCCGTCATGGTGGAATAATCGACACAGGACGCTGTCATCAACAGAAACAACACACATAAGACCACCAGGGTCAGTTTTTTCATGGTAGGTATCCTCCATCAAATATCATAATATCAGCATCGCGTCGCCAAAACTGAAAAAGCGGTATTTGGCTTCCACCGCCGTTTTGTACGCGGCGAGCGCGTTATCTTTTCCCATAAAAGCCGAAACCAGCATTAATAGTGTGGATTCGGGCAGATGAAAATTGGTGATGAGCGCATCCACGGCTTTAAAGCGATAGCCCGGATAGATAAAGATATCCGTGCTCCCTTCCTTCGCGTGAACCATGCCGTTTTCGTCGGCTGTGGATTCCAGCGTGCGCACCGATGTGGTGCCCACAGCAAAAATCCTGCCGCCGTTTGCCCGAGCTTGATTGATGATATCGGCGCTTTCGGGGCTTAGTCGAAAGCTCTCTTCATGCATGATGTGGTTTAGGATATCATCCTCTTTTACCGGGCGAAACGTACCAAGACCCACATGCAGAACCACCGGCGCAACCTTCACGCCCATACTCTTTATTTTTTCCAGCAGTTCGGGCGTAAAATGCAGTCCGGCTGTGGGCGCCGCCGCCGAACCGTCTTCTTTGGCGTACACCGTATTATATCGGGTTTTGTCGGCCAGCTTTTCCTTGATGTATGGCGGCAGGGGCATCTGCCCCAGTTCATCCAGAATGGCTTCAAAAACGCCTTTGTATTTAAACCGAACCCGTGTGACGCCGTCTTCCAGCTTTTCGACCACCTCGGCCGATAGCTTGTCCGAAAACACCACGTCCATCCCGGGCTTCAGCCGCTTTCCCGGGCGCATGATGACCTGCCATTCGTCGGCGGATATGCGCTTTAACAGCAAAAACTCCACGGGCTTTTCGAGGCCCTCGCGCGTCCCAAAGAGCCGCGCCGGAATCACCTTGGTTTCGTTGATGACCAGGACATCCTTTTCGCTCAAATACGCGGTGATGTCCGAGAATACACGATGCGATATGGTCAAATTCGCTCTATCAAAAACCAAAAGCCGTGATGCGTCCCGCTGTGTCAGCGGTGTTTGCGCGATCAATTCCTCCGGCAGTTCAAAATCAAAATCCTGTCTTTTCAAATCCCTTTTCTCTTTCCTTCTTATAGCATACTATATCATAAATGCGTTTGTCCTGTATACAGCAAAGAAAACGCGTCGCGCCTTCTAACTGTATGTTTTTGTCAAGACATGCTATAATCATATCGATTATTCTATCTATTTTTTATGCGTAAACGAGGTTCCCTCCTATGAAGAAGCAATTTTTTTTCTTGTTTGTATTAACACTGGCTATTGTTCTTTCGGCCTGCGCCCCCGCCGCGCCAGCCGCCGCGGCCGCCACCCCTTCGCCTTCGCCGATGACGATAGACGAATTAAAAGCCGTCGCCGATCAGCAGATTGCGGACGGCGACTATGCATCCGCACTAGCCACCCTTGACCAAATTATATCGGCAGACCCCGCCAATGATGACGCCTATATGCTGAAAGCCGAAGTACAGTTCTTAATCATAGATGCGGCTTATGCCGATTTGAACAGCATGATGGCCAAGGATGTGAAGTCGGTTTCCGATACGGATGCCTATTTACTGCGCATCAACGATTTGTCTAATGAACATATCAATTCGGTCACGATGCCGGTGGTACCCTACTCCGGCCCCGTCAACCGTAACGGGAACACGCAAGCCAATCTTGCGGCTTATGTCTTGTACTCAAATACGGGCGAGGATTACTCCGGTGTCGGCGGCGTTTTCGCGTTTGAAGGCGAATATTTGTATTACGTCAATGTGTCAGACACAAACGCCCTCTACCGCGTCAAGAAAGATGGAAGCGGTAAAATGAAAATCAGCGAAGACAGCGTTTCTAACATTAACGTGGTGGCCGGCTGGGTTTACTACATCGCCGCCAATGACAATAACGCCATCTACAAAGTGCAGATTAACGGCCTTAACCGCACCAAACTGAGCGATGACAGCGCCGCCTCTCTGTTTGTCCGTGATGACCATGTATTCTATTCTAACGCAAACGACAACAACATGCTGTACAGTATAGATTGTAACGGTGAGAACAAGATATCGTACGGCGAGTCGGCAAATGTCGTTTTTGCCGATGATTATTCCATATATTTCTCAACCCCAGACCAGATGAGCCTCTATAAAATAAACACCGACACCGCCGAAGTCTCTGCGGTCTTCGAAAATCAATGGTTCATGAATCCTCAGCTCTACGACGGCTGGATATATTTTGTCGGGGAAGGCGACCCGCTGACCATCAAGAAAATAAAAATAGACGGCACCGAGCAAACCGATGTATGGGCCTACGACTCCAAAATCAATGCGTTTCTAATCTCCTATGGCAATCTCTATGTTGAAACGCGCGCACAGGACAAAACCGAGCTCTATATGCGCATTGATTTAGCGACTGCGGAAGTGAACGGACAGTTTACAGACTGCCCCAGTCTGGCTTTATGCGCCGATGACAGCGGCAACACCTACTTTGTCAGCCGCGAAGGACTTTTCCGGCTGAACTGGGACACCCTGACCTATGAACAGGTTGACTAGACCAAATCAGTAAAATAATCATGCCATGATAAAAGCCCTGCGGCGAAATCCCGCAAGGCTTTTTATCTCAGCTGCAGTCCACGGTTCCCCTATTTCCCGCCGACCAGCGCTCGCTGTCTTTTGATGAAATCATACACCGGCGGAAGCATGGCGATGACGATGCAGATGGCCAAATCGATAAACACAAACGAATTATACCCCATCGAGTACAGCCACACGTTTTGGCCTACCGGCGCGTATTCGCCAAAGAAAACGGCGCCCGAGACCGTGTGCGCCGCAAAGCGCGTAAGTCCGGCCAGTGTCATGCCCGCAAGGAGTGACCCGCGCGAAACCTTCTTTCTGAAAACCCCGGCCAGCGCCAGCGCCATAAACGCCACACCGTAGTCCAGCGTCACCTGCAGCCAGTGCACGGCAAACAGGTCCTGAAACATCTGAAGCGCACCATAGGCCAGCCCCACAATCAGCCCCTTGGGCAGACCATACAGGTAGGCGAAGACCATGATGGGCAGCATGGACGCCAGCGTAATCGAACCGCCCTGCGGCATGTGCCAGACGCGGATATACGACAGAACAAACGCCGACGCGATGCAGAGCGCACCCACCGAAAGCTGCTGGGTCGTCCAATTCTGTTTTTTCTTTTTGCCCGCCATCACCAGAACAATCGCCGCGGCCAGCACCAGCACAGCCAGGACGATGATGACGTCTGTCCGTAAATCCTTAAAGCTTTCAAAAATTCCTTTTAACCATTCCATTTGTGCAAAAACCTCATTTCTGTTGTTTTTTTACCGCCCATCATGTAGAATTACGGTAGAAAAAGGACTATCCATAATAGATAGTCCCTTTAAAAAACGAAAACCGTACAAATCTGCACGGCGTGAAAAGCTATAAAACATGTTTTAGCTTAACCGCTTCCCTACGCAAGAATTATCTAACAAATACAGGTTCTAAGGGTTTGTATCTCAGCCCAAAGCCATATGGCTCTGTTTGGCACCCCTAGCGGTAATATTAAGTTTTATGTATTATACACTAATTTTCGCGTTTTCGTCAATTGTTTTGGAGGACGAATGAAATCCCACTTTTTCGCCTATATGGCCAAGATGAAGTATATCAAACGCTGGGGCATTATGCGCAACACCGTGGAGGAAAACATCCAGGAGCATTCCCTGCAGGCGGCCATGATTGCGCACGCGCTGGCGCTGATTAAAAACAGGATGTTTGGCGGACAAGTCAACCCTGAACGCGTGATGGCGCTGGCTGTGTACCATGAAGCGGGCGAGGTCATCACCGGCGACCTGCCCACGCCGATTAAGTACTTCAACCCCGAAATCAGCAAGGAGTATAAAAAAATCGAGGCAATTGCAGACGACGCGCTATGGAACATGCTGCCCGAAGCGCTGAAAAGCGATTTTGATATTCTCATTCGAGACCAAAAATCCGAAGAAGAGAATTATCGGCTGGTCAAGGCCGCCGACAAAATCTGCGCGTATATCAAGTGCGTCGAGGAGATTAACACGGGCAACGACGGCTTTAAGAAAGCCAAGGAGACGCTGGAGAAAGCGATATCCGCGCTCGGTATGCCCGAAGTGGATTACTTTATGGAAACGTTTATCGACAGTTTTTCGCTGACGCTGGACGAACTGAACTGATTTTATAGATTGAAACCGGCCGAATTTTATGCTAAAATGGCGGCTGGAAAAAATAATGAGGTGTGAATATGTCAGGACATTCAAAATGGTCAACCATTAAGCATAAGAAAGGCAAGGCCGATGCCCAGCGTTCCAAGGTGTTTACCAAACTGGGCCGCGAAATTTCGGTGGCCGTTAAGCAGGGCGGCGGATCCGACCCCAACGTCAACGGACGGCTTCGGGACGTCATCGCCAAATGCAAGGCCGTGAACATGCCGAACGACAATATCGATCGTTCGATTAAAAAAGCCGCCGGCGAAGACAGCGGCGTCATCTACGAGGAAATGGTCTATGAAGGCTACGGCCTGGGCGGCGTCGCCGTCATCGCCGAAGCGCTCAGTGACAACCGCAACCGTACGGCCGGCGAAGTGCGGCACATCTTTGACAAGATGGGCGGCAGTCTGGGCACCACCGGATGCGTCAGCTACCTTTTCGACAAAAAAGGCGTCATCGCCATCGAAAAAGGCCCCAAGGTGGACGAGGAAGCGCTGTTTATGGCCGCGCTGGAAGCGGGCGCGGAAGACATCAACGGCGATGATGATGAAATGTACGAGATCACCACCACACCCGAAGCGTTTGCCGATGTCTCCAACGCGTTGCTGGACGCCGGATATTCTTTCCTGGTCGGCGAGGTGCAGATGGTTCCACAGACCACTGTGGAAGTGCCTCCCGAGAATTCGGAAAAGGTGATGAAGATGCTGGATTGGCTGGAAGACCACGACGACATCAATAATGTCTACCACAACGCCGTATTCGACGAGGATGACGAAGAAGAATAACCAAGAAATGAACCGCTTAAAAATATTAAGCGGTTTTTTGTTACAAAAACCTTTTTTTCTGATATAATGTGCAAAATTAAGTTTGATAGTTTACGAAAAGGAGCAAGGGCAATGGAACACGTCAGAAAACAGGCCGAAGCGGCCAAAAAAGCTTCTTATGAGCTGGGGCTATTGGGCACCGACCAGAAGAACGCGATTCTCCTCGCCATGGCCGACGCTTTGGAAGCCGACAGCGCCGCCATTCTGGCCGAAAACCAGAAGGACGTCGACGCGGCCAAAGCCGCCGGACGCACCGCCGCTTTGATCGACAGACTGAGTCTAAGCGAATCCCGCATCAAGGGCATGGCCGACGGTCTGCGACAGGTCGCGTCGCTGGATGACCCCATCGGCGAAGGACTCGAAACCCTCAAACGCCCCAACGGGCTTGAAATCACCAAAAGACGTGTGCCGCTCGGCGTGGGGGGCATCATGTATGAAGCGCGCCCCAACGTCACCGCCGATGCCATCGGCCTAACCATCAAATCCGGCAATGCCGTGGTTTTGCGCGGCGGCTCGGAAGCCTTTGCTTCCAATAACGCCGTGGTGAAATCCGTTGTGACGGCCGCTAATCAAGCTGGCTTGCCCAAAGGCGCCATCCAACTTCTGCAGGACACCAGCCGCGAGGCCGCCACCTATATGATGACATTAAACGGTCTCATCAGTGTACTGATTCCCCGGGGCGGCGCGGGGCTCATCAAGAGCGTATTGGAAAACGCCACCATCCCCGCCATTGAAACCGGAACTGGAAACTGCCATGTATACATCGACGATTCCGCCGACCTTAACATGGGCGTTGAAATTCTCTTCAACGGCAAAACCCAGCGTCCCGCCGTCTGCAATGCGGTGGAAAGCCTCTTGGTGGCCGAATCGGTCGCGGCCGATTTTTTACCCATGGCGTATAAAAAATTGAGTGAGAAAAATGTGGAGTTCCGCGGATGCGCGAAAACCTGCGCGATATTAAAAGAAGCCGTCCCTGCCACCGAAGAGGATTACTACACCGAATATCTGGACTATATCCTGTCGGTCAAGGTGGTGAAGGACGTTTTTGAGGCCATCGACCATATCAACCAATACGGCACTATGCACTCGGAGACCATCATCACCAACGACTACAACAACTCCAAGCGTTTTATGGACCGCGTGGACGCCGCGGCGGTGTATACCAATGCCAGCACGCGCTTCACCGACGGCGAAATGTTCGGCTTTGGTGCCGAGATTGGCATCTCCACCCAAAAGCTGCACGCCAGAGGACCCATGGGCTTAAAGGAGCTCACCACCATCAAGTATGTAATTGAAGGCACGGGGCAGATTCGATAAAAGTACACACATAAAAAGCCATCGCGAGATGGCTTTTATTCTTTTCTATGTTATTTAGTTTATTTTTCTCGGTTGATGCTCTTCTCCACTTCAAAGCCGTTTGGATAGCGCTTTTTCAGCTTGGCCACGTTCATCTCCATCACCTCGGAGAGCGTGTATCCCAGCCCTTCGCTCATGACGGCGATGTACCACAGGATATCCCCCAGCTCGTCGGCCAGATGGGCCTTATCCATCGCGTGTCCCTGAAAGCGCACTTTCTTGATATGGTCGGCCACCTCGCCCGCTTCGCCGTTGAGACCCAGTGCGCCGTTCAGCACCATATCGTCTTCGGTCATCCTGCTCGCCGTGGTCAGCGCCTTTTTCTGATATTCATCCGCCTGCATATATACTCTCCTACCAAACCAGAGAAAATTGTTCTTTTGCCAATATTTCCGCTTTTTCGCTGTCATCCAGAACCGTCACCGCGAAAACGTCATAGAAGTACCCTGACCGTCTCAGCTCAATCTTAAGGCACAGCTTCTGGTCCTGCGTCAGCGCGTACAAAATCCGCTCCCCGCTTGAAACCTTCTGCTCGCTCCTTGAAATCAGTATGCCATTGCTCTCGGCCGCTCCGCTGGACGCCGCCGCTTGATACACGGCATCGGCGTTGTCCATCTCATATGCGATGGTTTTCACATCGGCCAGAAAAGACGTTTCGTCGCCACGCACGCTGTTCTTGACCAGGCTTTCCGTATATCGCTCGGCCACAATGCGCTCGTCATGGTTAATCAGCATGATGTTGAGGTTGACCGCCAGAACAAAGACCATCACAACCACCAACAGAAAAAGGACAATCCGCCCCAAATTGGGCTTGTCCCCTTCTTTACTTTTTTTGCTTTTCAT
>ERZ1645192.2683-NODE-2683-length-14672-cov-20.203325_pt1 | contig 14672 bp, 13 predicted proteins | sample MGYA00575354_ERZ1645192 | MGnify/ENA primary metagenome ERZ1645192 (study PRJEB40844, sample SAMN11349763) | freshwater sediment metagenome | isolation source: river sediment | host: Sediment | place: India: Faizupur Khadar , New Delhi | collected 2017-02-21 ... | reverse complement strand
GCTACTATCAATTCCGGCTGAACTACTTCTTCGGGTTTACAGGATGAAGTGCAGACGAAAAGTAACACGGTAACCAACAGGAGGTGAATAGAAAATTTCTTCATGAATTTGAATAAAAATTTTAAAAAGTTTGAATTTCCAATGATTTTTTGTGTTACATCAGCGTAAGTTTAGTTTTTTTTCACTTTGATATTAATTTCTGATGTCTGTAATCCTTCCGATGTTGCTTTTAGGGTTATTGTTCCTTTTTTCCCTATATTCTGAACAATGGCCATGCATTTACCGTAAAATGCTTTTCGTTCAGAAGCCTTGAATTTTTCCAGGCTGATCTGATTTCCATTGTCTACACCGGCTATAAATCCTTTGTCAGATACAGTGAATTTTACCGGATTATCAGCATTCGGACACAGATTCCCGTCCTTATCCAAAATCTCAACCGTCACGAAACTCAGGTCTTTACCGTCGGCATTGATTTCATTTCTGTCGGCCGTAAGCTTGATTTGGTAAGGTTCTCCTGCAGTTTTTATCTCTTTGGAAAGCACTTCTTTGCCATTTTTTCTCGAAACAACTTTCACAGTTCCAGGCTCATACGTCAATCGCCAGAAAACGTGATAATCATTTTCGCCTTTCTTTCTGATACCCTGCGAAGAGCCGTTCAGGAATAATTCCACTTCGTCAGCATTGTTGTAGTATGCCCAGATGTCGATTGTTTGACCTGTTTTCCAATTCCAGTGCGGGAAAACGTGCAGTACATCTTTGTCTGTCCATTCCGATTGGTACATGTAATATACATCTTTGGGAATGCCGGCAAGATCCACCACGCCGAAATAGGAGCTTTTTGCAGGAAACCAGAACGGCGTTGGCTCGCCGATATAGTCAAACCCTGTCCATATATACATTCCGCTGATAAAATCGTTTTTCTTCACAATATTCCACAGGCTTTCGTGCGTAGAGCCCCAGGGCACATGATTGTTGTCATACGATGAGCAAGCGAAACTTGGTTCCGAAAACGGAATATCCCAGCGTACAGGCCAGATAAACATCGAATCGCTCGGCATGCGGTAGAATCCGCGCGTCATTAAGCCCGAGGTTGTTTCAGCCGCAATGAAAGGTTTTCCCGGAAAATTTTTCTCCACGTTGAAAAAATCGGCTTCGTGGTAGTTAAATCCGATGATGTCAAGTGCACCTGATTTGAAAAGGTGGTTGTTCGGATTTGGTTCGTTGTTTCCGGTCGTAATCGGTCGGGTAGGATCGAGTTTTTTTACTATATCTGCCAGTTTTTTTGTCAATAATGAATTTACGCTCATCTCCTCATCATCTTGTGCCAGCGTGTTAGGATCCCGTTTCAGGTTGAGAAGCAGGTTTGCTTTCTGAATATCCAATGTGTCTGCATCGGCGTGCGTCCATTGCTCAAGCACCTCATTCCCAATACTCCACATAAAAACGGATGGGTGGTTTCGGTCGCGTAAAATGTGGTCAGTCAGGTCACGCTCGTGCCATTCGTTGAAGTACCTGGAATAATCGTACGCCGTTTTTTTCTTCCGCCACATGTCAAACGTTTCATTCATTACAATAAAACCCATTTTATCGCAAAGCTGAAGCAGTTCGGGTGCAGGAGGATTGTGTGAAGTTCGGATACCGTTAACGCCCATTTCTCTCATTATTTCGAGCTGGCGCTCAATGGCACGTGTATTTACAGCCGATCCTAATGCTCCCAAATCGTGATGAAGGCAGACTCCCCTGATTTTTGCAGGAACTCCGTTCAATGAAAAACCTTTCTTTGAATCAAAAACGAAACTTCTTACGCCGAGCGGTGTGACATACTCGTCTCTCAGCGTGAGTCCGGTATAAATTTTTGTATTAATTGAATAGAGATAAGGATTTTCTATGGTCCATAAAGTTGGGCTGTTGATATGCAAATGCTGGGTAACTTTGGCAATTTCACCCGGTTTTGTTACATGAGATGAGAGGTATTCAATCACACTTTTTCCTTTTGCATCCAGAATGGAAGTTGAAACAACGATATCCTCAGCGGTATTGGTTTCATTTTTTACATTGGTTTCTACCAATACACTTGCCTGTTCTTTGGTGATTTCAGGAGTTGTGACATACGTTCCCCACAGAACTACGTGAATCGGATCGGTAATGGTAAGCCATACATTCCGGTAAATGCCGCAACCGGAATACCATCTTGAATTAGGCTGTTCGCTGTTGTCAACACGCACTGCAATTACGTTTTTCCCGCCAAACCGGATGTGTTCTGTCAAATCGTATTGGAAGGAAATATATCCGTATGGGCGCAGTCCAAGGCTTATACCATTGATCCAAACTTCCGAATTCATGTACACACCGTCAAAATCGATAAAAATTTTCTTCCCTTCCGATTTTTTATCTACGGTAAATGTTTTCCGATACCATCCGATGCCGCCAGGCAACGCACCTCCACCGCTACCGGATGGATTTTTTTCGCTGAATTCTCCCTCAATCGCCCAATCGTGCGGAACATTCAGTTTATGCCAGCCGGAATCATCAAATTCCGGTTTGAATGCTTCGGCATCATCTCCCAGGTGGAAAGTCCAGTTATCATTGAAACTTTCCTTTTGTCGTGGTGATTCGCTTTTGCAGGACGCAAAAAGAATGATTGCAAGAAGTGGGAAAATTACTTTATACTTCATATAATCAATATTTGTATTTCAAAAAACAGAAAATCTTCGTTTAATCAAGTTTTTATAATGCTGAATTTTAAAGTTTTACAGATTGCTTTGTTCCGTTGTAATTCACCTCAATACCTTTAGTATCAGGGTCGTAAGCTTTTGGTGAAGATTGATTTACAAGCACCACATTGAATTTTCTGTTTTGCAGCATTCCTTCAAAAGAACCTTTTCTGTCTCCGATTTCCAACGTTTTAGAACCCTCATCGTAGTTGAAATCAATCATTGCGAAAGCACCTTTTTCGTAATTGTAATTCACGCCTTCATCTTCGTACAAGGTAAATGAGCCGTTTTTTCCACCATAAACAAAAAGGGTGATATATTCAGGTTTTTTCTCGTCAGTGAATTGAATCTCCGGGCCAAAAGGCAGGATAGCTCCTTCAGGAACGTACAACGGCATGCGGGTATAAGGTGCATCCACCGATTGCTGTGTGCCTCCGGCAATGAATTTCCCGGTATAGAAATCGTACCAGCCCGTTGTGTTCGGGAAATAAACGTTGCGTTTAATTGCTTTATATTCATAAACCGGACATACCATCAGCGATTTTCCAAACATGTACTGATCACTGATATTATTTACCTTGATATCTTTTCCGTAATCCATCACCAGGGCACGCATGATGGTGTAGTCGTTGTGGTAAGTCATTCCGGCCAGCGAATATATGTACGGCATCAGTCGGTAGCGGAGTTTATTATAATAATTAATGGTCTGATAAGCAGGATGATTTTCGGGAGCAATATTAAACGGTTCGCGATAGGGAAATTGTCCGTGAGCCCTGTAGAGAGGCGAAAATGCACCAAATTGGTACCAGCGGGCATTCAGTTCACGCCATTCTTTCAGGTTTTCGTTTTCAATTCCCATCGAATCGAAAAGTCGTTGACCGTTTTCGTATCTTTTTTCCACACAGAAACCGCCAATATCCATGGTCCAGTAAGGAATTCCGGACATAGCAAAGTTCAATCCGGCAGTAATCTGGGCTTTCATATCTTCCCATCTCGTGCCAATATCACCACTCCAGGTGGCGGTAGAGTAACGCTGAGTGCCTGCAAAACCCGAGCGGGTAAGCAGGAAAACCCGTTTGTTTGGATCAACTCCGCGCTGTCCTTCGTAAATAGATTGTGCATTTACTAAAGCGTACGCGTTAAAATATTTAGTTGAAGGTCCGAGTGCAGTTGGACCGGCCAGTTTTTTCCGGTATTCAATCTCTGTGTTGTCCTGCACATTAGGTTCAGAGGCATCCATCCACCAGGCGTCAAAACCTTTTGGATAGAGGTTTTCTTCCATTTGTTTCCAGAAAAGCTTGCGTGCACCTTCTGAATAAGCATCGTAGAAAGAAGCGATGTAGCCGGGACCAACCCAGTCGCGGATGCTGTCTTTAACGGCCTGCTGATACATCCATCCTTTTGTGTCAAACTGCTTGTAGTGGTCGGTAGTGGTGTAGAATTTCGGCCAAACGGAAATCATGATTTTTGCATTCAGCTGATGCACGGTGTCCACCATTTCTTTTGGATTTGGAAATCGCTCCGGATCGAATTTGTGACTTCCCCATTCTTTTTCAGGCCAGTAGAACCAGTCCTGTACAATATTATCAATACCTATTTTTCGTTCGCGGAATTCTTTCAACGTATTAACCAATTCATACTGAGTTTTGTATCGCTCGCGGCTTTGCCAGAATCCCATGGCCCATTTCGGCATGATTTGCGATTTTCCGGTCAAAGTTCTGTATCCGCTTATCACTTCGTCCATGTTTTTGCCGTAAACGAAATAATAATCAATTTCATTACCCATTTCGCTCCAAATCGAAAGCTTGTTCTGTTCTGCTTCAGGAAGCGGGCTCAGCGCTTTCAAAGCTACGTAGGAAATGCCTCCGTCGGGTTCCCATTCCACTCGGATCGGAATCCGTTTGCCGGCTTCCATGTTGTAGGCAAATTTATAATCGTTTGGATTCCAGGCAGTTCTCCATCTTTCTTTCACTACAACCTCGTTGTTCAGATAAACGGTCACATAGCCGGCGTAGTGGAGGTAAAAATGGTAGTTCCCTGACTCATTGGATTCGATTTCGCCCTCCCAGGTCACTTTTGAATTGTTCAATTCAAAATCTTTTGGGAAGTTTTTCAGTTGAGGAATGAACTCGTAATTCAGGATGGGTTCGGTGCGTACTATCTTTTCTTTTGACGGATCTAATGGAATATAGGAAGCAGTCAGACCGCCTTCGTTCCCTTCGGAATTGAAAAGTTTGAACTGGTCAAGATCGGTATAATCACGGCTGTCGCCAAAACGAGATAAGGAGTAATTGTCCCACAAAATTCCGTAATTTTTATTCGAAACTACGAATGGAACGGAAACTTTGGTGTTGTACTGAAACAGTGATTCGTTTTTGCCTTTGTAGTTGAATTCGTCAGACTGATGCTGTCCAAGTCCGTAAAACGCCTCATCATCAGGCGATTCAAAAACCTGGCGGACGGTGTAACCTTTTGTCCCTTCCACTTCAATGGGTGAGAAAGATTTTCCTCCGCCGGCATTTTCCTGAAGGATAATTTCGCCGTTTTTATTCATGAAAACGACTTCTCCGGTCGTTTTATCCACTGTAACCTGTAGAGAATCAGTGTGAAGCGCTATGAGATTATCTTTTTCCTCAACAGTGAAATCAGCTTTTTTGTCCTGAGGAACAATCATCAGGCTTTTTTCTGTGGAAAAATTCTTTTCAGGTGTAGCTGATACCCGGATGATTTTTTCGTTTATTACCTGCAAACGAATCTTTTGAGCACTGTCCGGAACTTTAAATTGAATAGAAATCTCTACTCCATCTGATTTTTTTGTAAAGTTAGAATTACTGCAACCAGAAAAGATTGCCACTGCGAATGTTAACAACAGTAAAATTTGTTTTTTCATGATATTTATGTCTGAAATTCAGTAAATTACAAATCCGGCTACACCAGCCATCAGAATCAGCAGAATGGGATGAAATTTGCCGGTGAATGAAAGTAGAAATGCCAATAAAAAAATTATAAAACTCTTATAATCAATGAAATTATCCCTGTTCATCAACAGGATAGCAGCCGCTCCAATAAGTCCGATTACTGCCGGACGAAGACCGAGAAAAGCCCATTCCAGGTATTTATTTCCCTGAAGGGCAAAGAAAAACCGAACCAATGTAAGCATGATGAGGAAAGACGGTAAAACAATGGCAAAAGTAGCTACAATCGATCCCAAAACTGTACCCGAAGCAGTGTAGCCCACATATGTGGCACTGTTGATGCCGATGGGTCCGGGTGTCATCTGCGAAATAGCGATGATATCCGTAAATTCACTTTGAGTCATCCATCCATGCACTTCTATTTCGTGTTGAATGAGCGAAATAATGGCATAACCACCTCCAAAACCGAACAAACCGATTTTGAAAAATGAGAGAAAAAGTTGTATGTATATTTCGGCTTCCATCAGATCGATTTTGAAAGATTGCGTGCATGAAGCGCTCCATAAATAATTCCTCCGGCAATAGCTGCCAGAACTATCCAGATAGGCGATACACCGGCAAGCCAAATTAGTAATACTGCAAGAATGGGTATAAAAACAGTCTTCCAGGTAACGCCTGCCGAACGGGCCATTTTATAGAGCGGAGCTGCTATCAGAGCCACCACAGCCGGACGAATTCCCCTGAAAATTTTTTCAACCACTACATTATCCCTGAAATTGGTAAAAACCATAGCTACAGCCAGTATGATGATAAAAGAGGGTAAAGCACTTCCGAGCGTTGTTACAAGGCTTCCTTTCAATCCTTTCATCTTGTAGCCTATAAAAATTGCAGTATTGATGGCTATTACACCCGGAGCCGACTGAGCCATGGCAAGCATATCAATAAATTCACGCGCATCCATCCATTTTTTGTTTTCCACCACTTCTTTCTGAATGAGTGGAATCATTGCATATCCGCCTCCGATAGTGAACGAACCGATGCGGACAAAAGTCATAAACATTTGCCAGTACAGACGTGAGCCGCTCTTCTCTCCCGAATCGGAATGATTGAGTTTTTTCTTTGGGAGTTTTCGTTTATCTTCAGTCACTGTGGATTTCTGGTTTTTATAATTTTTCAATTTTCTGAAAAAGTAACATTTAACAACGCTTCAAAAAAAAGTCAAATACTTCTTTTTTCTTCATCATTCACCGCCTGAGAAGTCAATATTCTGCTTCAGTTTATCATACCCGGCCCGTTGAATGGCAGAATATTTGAAAATCCGGTTAAATTCTTCCTGAGTGAGATTTTTCCAGTCATCTGAATTCCAATTGATTACTTCTTGCAACGGTTGAAATTCCTGATGTCTGTTTGGTTTTGCGCGGCTTTTGTTCCACGGACAAACATCGTTGCAAATATCGCATCCGTATGCGTAGCCCGAAAGTTTGCTCCGGATTTCCTGAGTTATTTCTCCTTTCTTTTCGATGGTTTGGTACGAAATGCACTTCCGGGCATCGAGCCCTTCATTTTCTGTCAGTGCACCTGTAGGGCAGCTATCCAGACACTTTCTGCAGGTTCCGCAGCGATTTTTCACCGGCTCGTCATACGCCAGTTCCTTGTTTATCAAAAGGATTCCGATAAAGCAGAAAGAGCCCAGCGACTCATTAATCAGCATTTTATTTTTGCCTATCCATCCAAGTCCGGCTTGAGCTGCCCAGCGACGCTCAAGAATGGGAGCCGAATCCACAAAGCGATGCTGTTGAGATGGATTGAAACAATCTTTGCCCCATTTTTCTTTAATTCTGTTTTCTAAAAGAAGCAATTTTTCGCGGATAACAGTATGATAATCAATCCGGTTAAAGGCATATTTGGAAATTTTTGGCCAGGCAGCCTGCTGAGCAGAAGCCGGAAAGTAATTCATAAGTGTTACCACAACTGATTTACAGCCTTCCACGAGTTTGGTCGGATCAGTCCGCTTCTCAAAATTCCGCTCCAGGTAGCTCATCTCACCATTGAATTCATCGCCGAGCCACGATTTCAGAAAAAGTGCATCTTCTTCCAAAAAACCGGCTTTGGCTATACCACATGCATCAAAACCGATTTCCAGGGCTGTATTTTTGATAAATTCAGTCAAATTCTGAGATGAATTAAAAATTACCTGAGTTCGATATTAATTTTGTCAGTAGGGCAACTATATCAATAGAATGAATTAATCGTATATAATTTTACCGCAGGGAATACATCCCCTACGGGGAATTTGGTCCTATTTAATACCAATTCTATTGATATTATTTCCCTATAGGAAATTAAAAATGCTTTCAATCATGCAAAATTTCTATTCCTTATATCGAACTCACGTTAAAATAAAAATTCGATACCTTATGAGTATCGAATTCATTATATTCTAGAGTACTTTACCCAAATCAGCTTCCATACTCTTTATACTTCTATATCTTCCAATTATGTTACCTTCTTTGCTTATCAGATACATGGTCGGGATGGCCTGCACGTTGTATGATTTGGCAGCTATTCCGGTTTCATCATGTACACAAGTCCAGGGTATGTTTGATACGGAACGTTGCCAAAGCATTTTACTCTGATCCACCGAGACCTGATAGATTTGAAGTCCATTCGGTGAATATTTTGTAAATATTTCGCGCAATGCAAATGTGTAGTCAATGCTCGTTTCGGTTCCGTAGGCTGAGAAATCAAGCAAAATCGGCTTTCCGATAAGCGATGAGAGCTTCTGAGGATAACCGTTTTTATCCTTGAGTTCAATCTCTAAAAAACCGGTTTTTTGAATTTCTCCGATGCTTCCCGGGATATTTTGCCTTCTTGCCATTCTGTCTTCCCTGATGGCGCTGATCACTAGGTTATACAGGCTTTTAGAGCGTTCATATTCCGGCATAATGGAATGAAATGAAGTGGCAACTGCCTGATAATACGGACGTTCGGCTTTTACATAGGGAGAAAAAATATAATTCCCGCTTATCTGCTGATACAAAGCAAAATAGGCTGCCATTGATCCGGGATTTTTCAGTATAATTCCCTGAGCAAATTTTTTGTGCTCTTCCACTCGCATCTGTAATGAATCGGCCAGAGATTTTGATTTTTCCACATCTTTTACAGCCGGGTAAGCATCAAATTGTTTTTGCAGTTCAATGACCGATTTTCGTAATGCCTGTATGTCTGCAGTCTGCACAGATCCGGTAATAGCCGATGAAATTAAATCGGATGCAGAACCTTGAATTTCAATACTTTCCGTCGAATCAATCCCCAAAACAAGTTGCTGATTGTCCAGTCTAAGCCGGTAGAGTTCGGGATAAACAGGTACGGCTGTACGGAATTTAAAGGTGCCTTCCTTACTGAGTTTAACAGAATCAATCAGACTGTCCTTCAGCAGTCCGGTTTTCTCAAAATAGAGCACTTTACCCTCTGCATCGGTAATATTTCCTGAAACCTTGAATTTTCCGGGATTGTTACAAGCCGTCAACAGAACAAGCAATACAAAAAAGATACTTTTTTTAAGCATATAAATTAGTTAAGCATTAATGAATCAGATACTTGTGAGGCAGTTTCTTTTCCTTTCAGCGATTCTACAATTTTCAGCGCAAACTGAACGGCCACGCCGGGACCTTTGCCGGTGATCACGTTTCCGTCTTCCACCACACTTTTTTTGGAAATAACAGCTCCGGTCAGTTTCCCTTCAAATCCCGGATAGCAAATAGCTTCCTTGCCTTCCAAAATGCCTAATTTTCCGAGCACTGAAGGTGAAGCACAGATGGCAGCCAGCTTTTTGCCTTCGCTATGTTGTTTTTTAAGGAGTTCATTTACACCCTGATGTGCCGAAAGATTCAGCATTCCGTCATAACCGCCCGGCAACACGTAATAATCATTCTCTCCAAAAGTGGTTTCAGTGAAAAGCTGATCGGCTTCTACTTTGATTCCATGTGCTCCTGTTACTGTTTTACTGTCTGAAATAGAGACAGTTACCACATCAAGTTCTGCTCTCCGCAAAATGTCAATCGGCGCTATGGCTTCTATTTCCTCAAAACCATCGGCAAGAAAAATAAAAACTTTCTTCATAAATTATTTGTGTTAAAAAAGTTAATATTGACCTGATTATTTCAATTTGAAATTATAGGTAATGGTCCCCACAGACACTCCGCTACCGCTTGAAAAACGTGTAGTTCGGGCGGCGCTGAGCGCAGCCGAACGGGTTTGAGCATCCGAAATGGTGGTTGGTGAGCCTACCGTGGCACTTGTAACCCGCCCGGAAGCATCCACCCGAATGCTTACAGTAATTTTTCCCTCCACATTATTCGGGTAGGAAGGTGTAGCGAGCGTTCCGATGAGCGAACGTCCGCTCAACGACCATCCGTGACCGCCTGAAGTTCCCGAACCGGCCGGATTTCCCTGGCGTGTATCTCCTTCGGTGGTTCCGCTGCCCGTGCCTCCACCGGATCCAAACGCACTCCCCACCAGGTTCTCGCTCCTTGCAGCAGCTTCCTGCCTTCTTTTGGCTTCGGCTGCAGCAGCAGCTTCGCGGCGTTGCAGCTCCTGTTGTTGCAATTCCTGCTCTGTTATTGTTACGGGTTTTGTTTTAGGCTTTGTCTGCTGCTTTGGAACAACAACCGATTTTTCGGTTTCCTGAGTGATTAGTTCCTGCTGTTCAGACACTTGTTTGGGAATCGGAGGTGAAGACATTTCTTCCACACCGGCTATCATTTCGCCAAAGCCCATTCCATCAATATTATCACCAAAGCTGACCATGATCCCCTCGTCTTCTGTAGGTCTGACCACAGCAGGCATAAATACAAACCAGAGTATCAAAAAAGTGAGCAGACAGAACAGCGCTGAGCCCAGCATTCCATATATCTTTGATTTTTCCAAAACCTACTGATTATCAACGTTTTTTGAATCCGATTCGCCGGTTGAAGCCGATGTGGCTATAACCAGTTTCAGCTTATTTTTATTGGCAATATCGAGTACCCTTACCACTTCCTTATACGCTATTTCCTGATCGGCATAAAGTGCCAGAAACGTAGCGGTATCGCGTGATATCAGATTCATGATTTGCTCCTCGAGCATCTCAGGTGATACTTCTACTGCTTTTTCTTTATTTCCTGCAATGTAGTATTTGCCTTCCTTATCAATCGATACTCTGGCCACAACTTGTTCGGTTGCGGTTTTGGCGCCGCTTTGAGGTAAGTTTATTTTAATGTCATTGGGAGTAGTCATTGTGGACGATATCACAAAAAACAGCAACAGCAGAAAAATGATGTCGGTCATGGACGACATCGGGAATCCGCTTTCCAGTCTACTTCTTCTTTTTAATGCCATAATATTTCAGTTTTGAGTTCTGAGTTCAAAGTTCTGAGTACTACTTACTCAAAACTCATTGCTCGAAACTAATCATTTCGATGGTTCATTCAATAAATCCATGAATTCCAGCGTTTTGGATTCCAGGTTGCGTACCACGGAATCTACCCGTGAAATGAGGTAATTATAGGCAAAATAAGCCAGAATACCAACTATAAGTCCTCCCACTGTGGTTACCATGGCCTGATACATACCTGATGAAAGGTCAATAAGCTGTACTACTCCGGTTGAGTTCTGAGTCATATTGTAAAACACGAGTACCATACCCGTCACAGTGCCGAGAAATCCAAGCATGGGAGCACCGCCCGAAATAGTGGCCAGAATAACCAGGCTTTTTTCGAGTTTGGAAATTTCCAGATTTCCTACATTTTCTACGGCAAGGAGAACATCGTTCATGGGGCGACCCAGGCGACTTATTCCCTTCTCAATCATCCGTGAAGCCGGCGAATCGGTATCGCGGCAGAGTTTCTGCGCTGAGTCAATTTTCCCGTCGAGGATATAGTCCTTGATGCGGTTCATAAAGGATTTATCTTCTTTGGATGCTTTGTTGATTGTTATCAGTCGTTCGATGAAAATATACACTGCAAGCGCTAACATGATACCAAGAATTATCATTATCGGGCCTCCGTATACTGTCATCTGCCACAAATTCATTTTTTCAGGCACTGCCTGTGCTTCAGCGGTAACTGCTTGACTAATTGTCTGTTGTAATAAAATCTGCAAATTCATTTTGTATATTTATTGAATGATGGAATGTATATTTTAATGATTGTATTTTTTCTGATTAAATTTCTGTCAGGCGTGCTTTGTATTGTCTGATGGTTTCTTCGAGCCCCAGATAAAGTGCATCGGCTATGAGTGCATGACCAATGGATACTTCGTCCAGCCAGGGAATATTTTGGTGCAGAAAAGCCAGATTTTCGAGGTTCAGGTCATGCCCTGCGTTGATGCCCAATCCGAGCCGGTGAGCTTCTCTGGCCGCCTCTACAAACGGTTGAACCGCTGCAAATTTATCATTTTTATAGGCAGCCGCATAAGGTTCGGTGTAGAGTTCTATTCTATCGGTACCTGTTTTGGCCGCATACTCAATGTTGGCAAGGTCTGTATCGACAAAAACAGACACCCGGATTCCTTCCTTTTGAAATTCACTAATCACTTCCCGGAGGAAAATCAGATTCTTTCTTGTATCCCATCCCGCATTTGATGTCAGTGCATCATGCGCATCGGGCACAAGGGTTACCTGAGCTGGTTTTATTTCTTTCACAAGTTTGATAAATTCGGGAATAGGATTTCCTTCGATGTTGAACTCGGTAGTCAATACCGGCTTCAAATCATACACATCTGCATAGCGGATATGTCTTTCGTCCGGACGCGGGTGAACGGTGATGCCTTCAGCACCAAAACGCTCGCAGTCCAATGCAACTTTTACCACATTGGGCATATCGCCGCCCCGCGAATTTCGCAAAGTGGCTATTTTATTGATATTTACGCTTAATTTTGTCATTTTTCGAAGAGAAATTACTCAAATCATTGACTCCGCAAAAGGATTCAAAATAAATTTGTGTGTTTCAATTCCATTTTGTTCCTTTGTAAACCGTAAGAGTTCAACGAAATGCAAATTTAACTCAAATAAATGAAGTAATGGTATAAAACGGCTTTTCTTTCGAATTTTTTAAACTTTTTGAAAACAAAATCAACCGATGCAAATTTTATACCTTTTACTGAAGAATTATTGTTCCTTTTTGAAAGTTCCGGATCATTTTAGCTGATAATTCTTAATAAACTGTCTTAAAACGCTACTTTTTTATTTTTCATAACATACTTTATGGAATCAAAAGAAACAAAACGCATTGCGCTTTTCGGAAATCTCCACCGCACCGAAATGATGAATGAGCTACTCGAATTAGTTCAGTTTTTCCATCAGATGAATGTGGTTGTATTGCTTGATGAATATCTTCAGCTTTACCTGGATGAAAAATTTCATAAGTCTTTTGACAGGGTGGAACTGATTACCGATGATAATTTCAGTGCAGATCTGGCTCTGAGCATCGGTGGAGACGGTACTTTTCTGAATACTGCTGCCCGCGTGGGCAAAAAGGATATTCCGATACTCGGTATCAATACAGGCAGACTCGGATTTCTGGCTGATGTGGCAAAAGATGAAATAATACCGGCGCTGCAAGCTATTTTCAAGCATGAATACACCATCGAAAAAAGGAGTGTGCTGAAATTACAAACGCTGGACGGTTCACGATTGGATTCTCCCTATGCGCTCAACGATATTGCCATTTCCAAGCAGGACAGCAGCTCGATGATTATAGTGAATGCTTACGCTAATGGTGAACTCATTAACATTTATCAGGCCGATGGATTGATTATTTCCACTCCAACAGGCTCCACGGCTTATTCGATGAGCGCCGGAGGACCGATAGTGGTGCCGCAGGCGAGGAGTTTTGTGATTTCACCCGTGGCTTCGCATAGTCTGAATGTACGTCCGCTCATTGTGCCCGACGATTGGGAAATTGACCTTCAGGTGATAAGCCGCAGCAACAGCTATCTGGTTTCAATCGACGGACGCTCCAAGATTCTGGATCACAGCACCCGGCTACGACTCAAGAAAGCTGACTACAGCATTCAGGTTCTTAAACCGCTGAACCATACTTTTTTTGAAACGTTGAGGAATAAACTACTCTGGGGGGCCGATGTGAGAAATTGACTTTTTGGTGAACATCAATCTTTTACTTCAATTACCGGAATAAAATTACGTCTTGAGATGCCGGCAGGAGCAGTTGCTACCCTGTCGAAATGAGGAATTTCACCTTTAAATGTACCTTTCAGCTCTGTTTTTCCATCCAGTGTAAAATTGCACTGAATATCATATCTTCCACTCTCTGTGACAGTTACATTCATGGTACCATCAGTCACATAGGTTACTTTTGATTTTGTTGGATCGGCTTCGATGTAATACATGTAAGCTCCGGATGGTATGGGCTCGCGGTTATCTTCATATTTTTTCCCTGCAAAAAAAGTGAAAGGTTCGCCGGTTTCGGCCATCCGGTAAGTTCCCGCTGCGAGCAGCGTATCCGCCGGAGCACTGAAAATATCCTGAATGATAAGATATTGACCGGTTCCGTCGAGTTCATTATCTTTGTTGATGACTAATTTTTCGGTAAAAAGATGCAACGTGAGTACGTTGTTTTGAACGCCGTAATTGGTGTAATAATTTCCGTAAAAATCGGCGAGTCCCCAGGTAAAAGCAGGAGCAGTATTGTACTGATATGGCGCTGGCGGTTCTGCCGGCTTGCAGGAAAATAGCGCCACGACCAAAAGCGAAAACAGTATTGATTTTATCTGGTTCATAAAAAAAACATTTATTTAACGTGAGTTCGAAATAATTTTTGTCCGTAGGACATCTATGTCAATAGAATGAATTTATCGGTTATATTTTTCCCGTAGGGAATATATCCCCTACGGGGAATTAGGTCCTGTTTAATATATTTTACTATTGATATTAATTCCCTATGGGAAATTAAAAAGCTTTCATTCAAGCAGATGTCCTTATTCTTATATCGAACTCACATTATTTAGAAACGCCACCTGGCGAAATGTATTTAACGGGATAAAG
>ERZ1645192.2681-NODE-2681-length-14683-cov-5.966708_pt1 | contig 14683 bp, 11 predicted proteins | sample MGYA00575354_ERZ1645192 | MGnify/ENA primary metagenome ERZ1645192 (study PRJEB40844, sample SAMN11349763) | freshwater sediment metagenome | isolation source: river sediment | host: Sediment | place: India: Faizupur Khadar , New Delhi | collected 2017-02-21 ... | reverse complement strand
CCATTTGAACTTACTCGAAGAGGGGAAGTTTTAGATCTTGAACAGAAGTATGAAGTGTCCCCAGAAAATTTTCATAATCCCGCAGGGCATCCAAAATATGATTGGGAATTTGTGTATATTATGGAAGATTTTGAAGTTTCCATTCTTTATATGATCGATTTGAATAATGGCGAAATTTTAAGAAAAATGAAAGTTTCAAATCCTCGTATTGATGCAGAATATATTGATAATGAGAATTGGAAAATTACTTCTTTGAACCCCGATAAGATTTATGAAGAAATAGATCAAGATTATGCTTTAATTGATATTGCCGATGCTGCAGAATATTTATGGGATGCGTATCAAAAGCAAACAGAGGAAGAAGAATTTGAGGATGAAGAAATTGATGAAAGCTTAGATTTTGAAAGAGGAAAAACACCAGAGCAAATTAAAAGAGATTTAAGAGGACATTTTCGTCCTGGTGAAATTTTGCTCCGCCCCGATAATGGATATAGTCCTCATCAAACAATTATGGTATTTAAAAGAATAACTCCGCCGGATTATGCTGGAGAACAATATTATGAAGTAGCTACCTTGGGATATATTAATACTAAGGGGGAAGTAAAAACTTATGGCTCATCTCGTTTTTCAATGGATAATTATAATACGAAAAATATGGTTTCCGTTGATACTAAAACAAGATTCCCAAATAAAGAAGAGGAGCTGCTTATAAAAAGATTCTTAAATAAAAGCAAAATTTGGAAAATAAAAGAAGCTATTGGAATTTATCCTATTTTAAATGGTAAATCCTTATCGCTAACTGAATCCATTGATTTTGTCCGCGGAATGGACCCAAAAGATTCTATGGAAATAGGAAGGGTCGAGGAAAGAAGAGAGGCTTTAATAGATTGGATTATAGAGCAGGATCCTATGAAATGGACGGGAAGCTCTGTATTAGCTCCTTTTATTACTCGAAGACATCCTCATCCATGGGGTTGGGATATGAAAAAATTCGAGGATGCTTCCCTTATGGAATTAAATCATATAAAGGAATACATTGAAAAATGGGAAGCCGTTGATAAGAAATATAATGTCTTTGATGGGCCAGCCTCAAAAGTTCATGAAAGATTAAATTTTGAAAGGGGAATGGATCCAAAAGATTCTATGAATATTGGAAGAGTAGAGGAAAGAAAAATCCGAAATTTATTCGATGAGATAGGTAATATTTTTCAGGGGGAAAAAACATTTTCTTTTGATGAAAAAAGAGTAGTAGGGGATTTCGAATATAGAGGGAAAATTTATAGAGTTATGTATGATTCTGAAGAATTTCTAGGAACAAAATATGCTATAGTTATTATAAACCCGGATGACTGGGGAAAAAATTTATATGAACCATGTAATAATTTAGATCAATGCAAAGAAAAACTTTTATATTATATGAAACAAGCAGAAAATATAAAAGAATCTTTAAATTTTGAAAGGGGAATGGATCCTAAACAATCTATGGATATTGGGCGCTTTGCTAAGATCAATAAGATTACTAGCAGTGACTTAGAATTTTTAAAAATATACACTAATGACGGGGATGGGAAGGGCCATGTAAATGAAAAATTTTTCGAGGAAGTTTATCAAGATTCATCAGGATTTCCAAAATACCTAGAAAGAGTAAGGGAAGTTTATCAAATATTAGAACCTTTTGAATATCTTTTTGGAGATCATTTTCCATCGGATATGAAAAAGGAAATGAGAGAATATGTGAAAAGTTACTTAAAAAATCCTAAATACAATTACGCTTATAATTGTGATATTATGGGGGAAGGGGATGTTGATGTATTCTTTTCGGAAATAAAATTACCTTCTGCAGAACTTCTTGGAAAAAAATCTGGGTTAAAAGAATCTGTTAATTTTGAAAGAGGTATTGACCCTAAGAAATCTATGCAAATAGGCGTAAAAGCTAAGATAAAACATGGAATGAATTGTCTTCTCCAGAGTTCAAGAAATTTCTCATCAAGAATTTCTACAATTAATTTAGCTGGAGATAGAAATAACCTTTGGTTAGAAATTTCTGATTATGGAACTCCTAATTTTGAGGATTTTGTTGAGAACTGTTTATCCCCTGAATACTTTGAACAAATCTATTTAAAGGCAAAACCTAGAAAATATAAATCAACTTCGCAAAATAAATGGGTTCTAGTTATAAAAACTCAATATAAGTCGGCATTTAGAGCATGTTTTGATAATCAAGGGTATATTATTGAATCAGTTAATTTTGAAAGAGGATTAGATAAGGAAAAATTAAGAATTGGAAATATTCGTCCTGTTGAAAAGTTAAAAAAAGATTATGATAATATTCAGGAGTTAGTTCAAACTTCCAAATATAGTGATTTTCAATTACCATTTGGCGAAGAAGTTTTAAAATCTATTCCAGATACTAATCATTTTGGATGGGGAAATATTCAAAACAATTTTAAGAATATGAGCAGAGAAGAACTTTTTCCCTTTGAATTAATTGTTCGTAAATATACTAAATTAATGGGTCTTGAATGAAGGCTTTAAAAATATATGAAACCCTTAACTTTAAAAGATCTGAAGATCCCAAGGAATCTATGGGGATAGGTAATGAGGAATTCAGAATGATAAATGCTGTAGATAAAGAGCTTAAACCCATGGGGCTTATTAAAACAGGACCAGCGGATATGGGTAGTCAAAGCCATTATATGAGAAGTTTAGAAGAATGGAAAAAACCAGGGGGATCTAAAGATAGGCAAACGCGAGTTGATTTATATTTTATGAATTGGTATGGAATTGAAAAATATCAATTTAGCATCGTAGTTAATGGTTATCCAATTCATTTTGGCAAGGATTCAACTGATTGGTATGATTTTAAAAATAAATGGCCAGAGTGGACAAGTTCCTTAGAAATAATTAGAATGACGGAATTAAAACCCCGGAGTATAATAAGATCTAGATCAAAATATGCAATATCTAGCAAACTGCATCAATTTAGATACCAGGAATCCGATATAAGGAAAAAGGATTGGATTATAGAAAAAGGAGAAGAAATTCAAATTACAGATATAGATTTTAATGCTCCGGGGTGGGGGGAAATAAAGGTATCATTTGACAATACATATTTTATCTGTAATCCACAAGAATTATGGCAACATTTTGAAATTGTCAGTTTATGAGTCTTAAAGATAAATTAATAAAAGCTGCCTTTGGAAAACTAACTTTGGAAATCGAGAAATATAAAGGATTCCTTAAAAAACCCGCTACTCTTCTCGCTTTAAAAACTGCTGCTTTTTCTTTACTAAATATTCTACTTTCCCAATTAAAAGATGTTATAAGTAAAAAATTCACTGATGATGAGGCTTTATCCTATGTAAAAAATAATAGGGATCTTCAAAAGCTATGGGGTTTAATTGGGCAGGATGTAGAAGAATCCTATCTTAATGAAATACTTCTTCTATGCGAAAATCCAAATTATTATGAACAAGATTTTGAAAATTTCCTAAAATCCCTAGATGGAAAAAATTTATCCGGGGAAGATTATATAAACTTGTTCAATAATTCTGATGAATTTGATAGAAAAACCTCCAATTATAAAAAGAGCACAGAAATGGCAAATGCTATTTCAAAAATAACTGAGGTAGCTCCCTGGGCATTTATGGTTTATGTAATTGGATTAAAGATAAAAGAATTTTTGTCTCAAAATGAAGATCCTTCACCATATAGAGGAAAATATCTTCAAAGACTTATCCGCATTATTTCATCTATATTAAAACAAAGAATACAAGATGAAAAAAATGCTGTTAAGGGAGTAAAAGAAGCTGCAAAATCTATATCTGAAAAAGAAAGAAAACAAATTGAATCTATTCTTAAATCTTTAAAATCTTTAGATGCAATTATAATTGGAAGCTTATTAGCTTCGGCCGTTTATTTAAGAAATAGAAAACTTTTACAAAGTAAATCCCTTGAATCATTCCAGGAAATACACTCTGCTCAATTATGCGAAATGGTAACAGAACCGGAAATACCTGAAATTGTTTCAGTTCCCTTAAATGAAAATTTGACCACCTGTCCTGTTGATTTAGATGATAATTTAGTGCCTCATATTCCAATTGAATTATCGGATCTTTCTTGTGAAATACCTTTAGGACAGGATTCTTCAATTACCGAGGGATCGCAACCAGATATTGCGACCAAAGCTCTTTATGAAAATACCTCTTCAGTTAACTTTAATATTTTGGTTAAATCCGGGGATACACTTAGAGTAAATGTTCCGATGGCTACTTATGATGGCGATAAAGTTTATCCTACTGTGAATGGAGTTGTAGAAAAAGTAGAACCTAATAAAATTTATGTTGAAAATATTTCAGATCCGGATCAGACATATTTGGAAGAAGTAATTACAAAAATGAATGATGCCTATAAAGAATTAAACGATACTAAATTCTTTTTAGTTGATTTTTATATTCCTTCCTGGTATCCTGTAATGTTAAAATTTTCCCCCCTTATCGATGGAAGTCTTTCTATTCAAGAATCATTATTACTTTTTTACAAAACAGGAGGGGTAAAGAAAAGGTGGGATGGAATACAAAGTGATTTCGAAAAACAGAAGAAAGATTGGGATAAAAGAAATAAAGATATAGCCAAAGACAGTAAAGTAAAAGCCAAAGCCGAGGCTGAAAAGATGGACGATATTCGAGTTGAAATGAATCAGAGTGAAGAGATTCTTTTTAAACAATTAAAGGCCGATGCTGTACAAGGGGTAAATGAATCCAAAGTAACTAAGACGGATGAAAAAGAATTCGAGCTTATAGAATATTACTTTTGGCTATCCCAAAAATTAATGGCTTATTTTGATAAGAATACTATTGCAACCACTATGATTAATAAAATATCTGAATTCCTAAGAGAAAGGTATTTTACAGACAAATATAGTGTAGATAAAATAAAATCAAAAATCAATAACTATTGTAAGGATCTTGCTCAGGGAACCTTCTTTTCAGTTACCCCGGATTTTTATAAGATATTAAGACAAAAATGGGACGAATCTAATGCCCAAATAGGACAGCGTTTTACAGCCGCTGAGGACTATTTAAAAGATTTACAAAAAAATAACAAAAAACTAAATGACACTGAGAAAACCTCATTACGTGAATTTATTTTATTCCTATTTAATTTTAGCATTGAGATCGATAAACTTATCGAAACAAAATACTCAACGGAAAAAACAAAATGGACCGAAACAGAATTAGAAGGAATATGGATTGAACAATTCTTCGCTTCTCTATGGAAAAGATATGATGCCCTTCCGGGAGAAATTGAAGGTTACCAAAAGGAATTAGATGATATTGCTCGTACTTTTACTACGTATTCGATTATAGTTATAAATGACGAACAATATAGATATTATTCCATTGGAGAAGCTGCATGTGAACCCCCAGAAGAGGATGACCCATATCTTTCTCCTAAAAGTAAAAAAGGATATGGCGATATTTCTTATTGGCTAAGATATTGTTCATTTGCTACTCTTGCAAGTGTTGCTAATCCAGCAACAAGTTGGTCAACAGGGGTTCCCCCTCCAATAGGTCCTATTCCTTTTCCAACTGTTTATATTCCAATAAAAGCTTTTGAAGTAAACTGGGGATTTATTGTTGTTGGGCTTACAATTACGGGTATTTATCCTTTCCCCTGGGCTCTCTTTGTTAACTGGTCTACTGAACATCATGTTCCTTTAGCAGATCCGGCAACTTTAGTTAAAAAAGAAGTGGAAGCTTTAAAAAAAGAACTTTCTAATCAATTAAAGGAATTTAAAAAAGAAAGATTAAAAACTTATCTGGATAAAGCAAAAGAAGACATAAAATTTCTTCAAGAGCAATTATCAGATTTGCAAAATCAAAAAAGAACTCTTAGGGAACAAAAGCCTCGAAGGGATTATTCAGTAGAAAGAAAAATCGATATTCCTAGATATACAACGGATCTAGCAAAATGGACTGAAAAAATGTTAGTCTTAGACGAATTGATTTTAACTTCTAAGAAAGATAAAATGCAAGCGGAGATTAAATATAAGATCATTAAAGATGCTTATGATGGAGCTCCTATTGCAAAAAATCAGGATGCTAAAATACAGGCTTTACAAAACACAGAAGAAAAAATATTATCTCAATTTGATAAGCTGGATTTATTAATAGCTGGAATTGACAAGTTTTTAGCTCCGCTTCCTATTGCAACAAAACCGGAAACAGCTAATTTTGCATTTACTGTGAAAAATCCAAAGCCTATCATTAATATGGCTACAGATATTGACCAGAATATAAATTATGGTCCTTTAAATAAAATTATGGAAAAATTCGAGCCTAAAAATGAGGACCTAATGAAAACAAATTATGGTTCTGCTTTATCCAAGACATTTAATAATTTCAAAGGATATAAAACAGCTTTGAAAGCGGCTATGCCTACTATAATTAAAAGTGATCCTTTTCCAAAATATGAGAATTTAAAGCCAAGTAATCTACCATGGATGACTTTCCTATTAAAGGAATGGGCTCCAACAGGAGCAAAAACCTATGGATTTCCTGGATTTCCGCCAATTCCTGTTTAAATTGAAGGATCTCTGAATTCCCATTTAGTTATTCCTATTTCGGATATTACTTCAGGTTGATTATATAGGGCTTCTAAATCAGATCCACAGTATAATTCTTCAAGACCTTCACAAATAATCCATTCTAAAGAAAAATCCCTAGTTACTTCTTTAGCAAATTGACAGGTGCTAGGATCTATGGGCATAATTATTTTTATTTTATATATATATTTCAACCCAGATAAATATAATAAAATTGTTACATGAAACTTGTTTGCGAATCTTTAGAAGAATTAAATGAGCTTTCAAAAAGGCCTATAATTCGTTTAACCCCTACACCAGAACAACGAGAAAAATATAAAAATATTTTTCAGACTAAAAATTTTATGATACTCGCTAACGAAATAAATAATGCTCCTTTTAAAGCAGGCAAGATTGATATTCCAAAATTTCATAAATTATTAACTGATAGAGGGTTTACAAAGTCTGAAAGAGAACTTAGAAAACTCTTAATCGAGATAGCTCCAATTATTGGGGGGTTAAGATCCTATTTAGATTTATCCAAAGAAGAAAGATCCGATATTAAATTTATGGAAAAATACAATAACGGAAGGGTTCCAATTGAAGAATTTGATGAGATGGAAATTTCTCCAGAAGAAGCGACAGAACCTACGGATTATGTTGTAAGAAGTATGGGAGGAGATACTGAACCAGGATACTATAGACCCAATGGTCGTTTAACCCCTCATGCAAGAAATATAATGAGAGCTCATTATGCTTTTAGACATAAACATGAGGTTCCTAATGCTACCCTTTGGGGTGTTTATTTGGGGGCTGTTCCAGCAACTAAAGGACATATTGAAAAATTTGGCAAAAGTGAATATTGGACACAAAACCCCGAAGAATTTCATGGAGAAGAATATGATAATTAATATAATTAAAAATATGAGAGCACAATTTGTTAATGAAGCTTATGGACAAAAAGATTTAGTCCGTATGCAAGATATAAAAACTAAAGCAGCTGGTAATCACGATAAGGAGATTTCTTTAGCTACAACACAAGCTAAAATTATTCAGGATGCTGGTAAAGCGCAGGCACGAGCTGAAGCAGCAGAAAAAGTATTTGGATCCGGAAGTGATATTTCTCAGATCTTTCATGAAAGAGCTGTTGAATTAGGAGGATCACATGTTATTGGAAAAGCTTCTAAGCAAGTTCTTGCTCCAGTTACAGGACCCGTAGAAAAAGGTCAAAAGATCGAAAGAAAATTTAAAACCCAGTATCTTCTTCCATCTGAGAGATTAGGTGCAGCAGCCCCCGAAATAGGACAAGCCAAAACAGGAGGTGGTGGATTCACAAGAGATCGTGGAGATGTTTTCAGATCTATGGGTATTGGAAGATTTTCTACTCCTCCAGAAGTTGGGGGAAAAAGACTTTCGGATGCTTCTATCCTACCTATAGGAAGAGTTAACTTTGGAACTGGGGAATCCCTATATTTTAACGTTTATGACACTTATGATGGAACAGCAGAAATCTGGAAAGATCATAGTGGAAATTTCAAAGTTGTATTCACTTCAGGCGATAAACCCCTTGCAAAATTAAAAGATTATAGGGATTTTAGACATGATCAAACATGGCAAAAAATGGGCCAATGGATTATGGTAGACTATGTTCCTGTAAAAGAAATGAAAGAACTTATCCGTGTTTATGGCGGAAGTTTACCAGGATATACATATAAGTAAGATTCATGAGGGCACAATTTATAAGAGGAGCAGAATCCAAAAAAGAAATCCTTGATAAAATTCTGAATAGAATTATTACTCTTGAAATGATGTGTGCTAATGTCGAATTAAATTCAAAGGGTAATTTAGATCAAACAGATAAGGATACTAGATATTTTGTTAATTATCTAAAGAAAGTAAACGTAGATTTTAAAGTTACCGGGAAAGACAAAAATGGAATGGTATATGTAACTATTTCCGGGCCAAAGGAAAATATAGTTAAAGCTTTAGTTCAATGGGATGCTCACGGAAGAAACCAAAAACAATTAGCAAAAGCTCTAGAAGATTGGAATGGTGATGAAGAAGATTTATGGGATATAATAGGATAATATGGGAATTGTTAAAGAATATATTGATTTTGAAAGAGGACAGGATCCTAAGAGGTCTATGAGAATCGGAAAAGCTTCAAGATCTTTTGAAGATAGTCTAGAAGCTGGGGAATATGTTAGAGATAACTTATTTGAAATTACAGGGTTTGAAGAAATTATTACAGATCCCGAAAATGAAGATCAAATCGTTCCTGAATTAGCAGATAAACTATATAAATGGTATAAGGAAAATGAATATCGTATCAAAGATAAAAATGAAGAAGATTTTTGGGAAGCATTTATTGATTGGGAAAATTTAAGATATAGATGAGGGTAGTTAGAGAAAATATAAATTTTCATATAGGAAAGGATCCTTTGAAGAACTTGAATATCGGTCTTACCGGTAAATGGATGGGTCTTCAAAGGGGGGATTTTCTAAAAGTAAAAAGGGATTTTACTGTTGACCACGGAAACCATTTTAATGATAATTCTAAATATCGAGAATTTACAAATTCCGATCAATCCGAGATTTATTTACAAATAGAAACCCCACCCCAGGCTTATCCCGATGGGTGTATTGGAATAACAGCTTATGCTGCTCATCTCCCATCAAATTCATTTAAGTGGAGATCCAGTAACGATTATTTTATATGGGGAACTCCAAAAGAATTTGAAGAAAGATTGAGCATTCTTAATGATATAGATGAAGCACAGCATTTTCAGAGAGGAATGGATCCAAAAGATTCAATGAGAATTGGAAAATACGGTGAGAGAGATATACGAAAAGCCTTGGATAAAATAGTCAAATTAAGAGGGGGAAAATACCGAATTCATTTTAATAAGGGACAAGAGTATCTCGAGGGAAAATATTTTCTCAGTGATCAATATAAAAAAGTTTTTAGAACAGATTATTTTTTCATACGTTTTTATCGAGATCCCCAAGAATATTTTACTTATGGCTATTTAATTAATGGAGTAGTTGTTAAGGAAAGAATTATTGAAACAGTAGATGAAGGGGTTCAAGAAATACTAAAGCATTTACATCCTTTACCCAAAATGGAATCTATTAACTTCGAAAGAGGAATGGATCCAAAGAGAGCTATGAAAATAGGAAAAATTATTCGTCCATTAAAAAAGGGGGATAAGATAAAGGTATGGGTCCCCACTGAAGAAAGAACTCTAGAAGTTAGAGTTACAGAGGATGAAAAAATAAAATCAGACGGAACTCCTCATATAGAAAAATTCTTTTCTAATTCAAAACCCACTAGGGAAGTTAGAAGGGTTTGGGTTAGATATTTAGGGGATATAAGAACTTCTAATATGGATATTAATTCAGATAACCCAATATGGGTTTTACATGTTTAATTACCAAATAGAAAGAGGCAATCTTTTCCATCTTTTAGATTGGGGAACCCACACATAAAGATAATTTTCATCAACACATATATGAGTTTGAGGATTAACCATTAAAGAATCCGGGGGTAGTTCCGGCATTTCATCCTGGTTCGAAAAAGCAACGGCAGTTACATTTTTCTTTAGTATATCTTCATCAATCTGAATCTGAAAAACATTTCCTAATTTTTCAATAGATATAATTCCAGGCTTTCTCCAGGCTTTAGAATCTATTAATAAAAAAGTATTTAAGGGATCAACTGATTGAGGAGAAATTTCTTTATTTTCCTTATGAAATCTATCTTCCATCTCCAAGGTATTTAACTTCTAAATCAAATTCGTTTTGTAATATAGTTTGGATTAGATCTATTTGGTCCACCGTACAATTCATCTTTCGGCAATTTTTGGTAAAAGCTTTTGAAGGATCTTCTTTATCAAAATAAATTTGCATAAGAGTTCCTTTTAATGCAAATCCTGCTCGATCTTCTGGTCTTCCAAATAAATTCCACATTGTAGTTTGAAATTCATTATGAAGGTCTTTAATCATTTGGAGCATTTTGGATCCTAGCCCCATTGCTTTCTTTGGATCCAAACCACGTTCAAAATTTAGACTTTCTTTTACTATCCTTTCTTTAAATCCTATGATTTCTCCTTTTACTTTTAAAGAAGGAGGAAGAGAAGTTATTTGGGTGTTATTTAAATCTAAATTCCCCTCTACAGTAAGATTATCTGGAAGAGAAGTTATTTGAGTGTTACTTAAATATAAATTCCCATTTACTTTAATAGAAAGATCGGGAAGAATCTCATATCTACTTTCGTCTATATCTAAATTAGAAAACCACTTAATGATAAGTGCTTTCTTCCCTATCTTCATAGAATGTTTGGGATCTAATCCTCTTTCAAAATTTATACTTTCTCTAACTATAGACATGAGTTCCTAATATTGTTGAATCTAATCCTACTGCATCAGTAAGAACTTCTATATCATATAAACATTCCATTCTCGCTCCTCCGCATAATATAGCTCTTTTGCCTTCCAATTTTAGTTTTTCAAAAAGACCAAATAGTTTTTCTTCAAATATAAACCATGGATGATTTCCATCCACAAATAAAAACCATTGACGTTTTGGTTCTTTTCCAGCTACAAATAAATCCCCCCTCTGGAAATCCTCTTCTTCAAATGCTTTCTTTAAATAAAGCTTATCTTTTTCAGAAAAATCATAATGATCAATATCATCTTCCTCTAATATCCCGCCATATTCTTTTCTAATTACATCTTTTTGATTTGGAAATTTAAAATCCGGGGTATTTACATCCACTGCATCCCAAATTTGGTAGACTTCATCAAAGGTCTTGCATAATTCAAATATTCCATCTACATATTCATCTGTAACGGATTTAAAATGAACCTGAACATCTACAACTATTAAAACCTCTTTCATACAACCGTTACCAAACCTTCCCAAACCTGAGTTTTTAAGTTTCCATATTTATCATACGATTCTACTTGAATATCGTAAGTTCCTATCTGATCAAATATAAAGGGAACGCTTTCATTAAATACTCTAAATAGGATATTAGATTCGTTGTGTTCTTTTACAGTCCAAATATTTTTTTGATCGAGCATATAATTGCTAGGATCATAAACAGCTTTAAATATGACTAAAGTGCTTGAATCTACTTCTATAGGTTTACAATGATAATAGAATTCCGAATTGATTAAGTTATCAGAAGCATTATACCATTGCTGATTTACATAATCCTGATCAAAAAGAACATTGATTACTACAAATGTGTTGTCTAGAAAATATTCCTGACAATATGAATCCTTTAAATATAATTTAAAAGTATTAAATTGTTCTACAGCATAATCTGTAGGAATTGTCATATCAGAATATGAGGAAAATGCATGTTTTACTTTGATTGAATATTTCCCAGGATTATTTATAAAGAACTGAGGAATAGTTTGATCAAAAGTATGAGTAGATCCATCCACATTTGTAACTCTATATGACGAACCCCAAGAATATCCTGTACTACCATCAAAAACAATTACTCCAGCTAGCTGGCCAACTTCAAATTGGTATCCGCTTACATCAAGTACAAGATTATCTCCTATATTAGCTGCATTTACGGTTGTTCTGTATGTGTCATTTAAAACATATACTTCTGCAGAACCGTTAATTGAAATATCAGCAGGCCAAGGAGAAATATCCATGTCATTTCCGCCAACTGAATCTATATGAGCACTAGCTTCTCTGATTAAAGAATATTTTCCTTTATCAAATTGAACTAATCTTATCTCATCACCTTCATAAAATTTTTGATAATCCGGATCTACTGTAATTGTAGGACTATCCATATAAGTAACTCTCTCGGTTAAATTAAAGAATCTATTGAGAGAATCTGGTTCCATTACATCCTGGAAATAGGTGATGGAAGGAATTTCAATATAGGGGGTGCCAGAAGCATCAAATTGTAATGAAATCCCCTGAAGAGGAATATATCTATCAAATAAAGGATATGGATTTTCTGATATAAGAGTGCTAGCTTCTAAAACAGACATACTACTAACATCTGTAGCCGAATAGAGAGAATTATCAGTAAGAACATAAATTCTTGGAAACTTAGTCCACACAGGATATAAAGTTTCCATTTTATTGGAATATATGTTATTAAATCCATCCCATGCAAATACTTCAATATAAAAATCCCCAGTATGATTGACAGTCATAATATAAATACTGTTATCTATTACTCTTGCAGGATAAGGATCCGAGCCATAAATGGAATAGTAAATTGAGGGATCATAAACCGCTAAGGGCATTCTTGAAGAATTATAAACAACATTTACAGTGATCATTTGTTCATCTAAACTAGTATCATAATTCCAATTTAGATTATATTCAACAGAAATAATATTTCCAGAGCTTGGGTCGGAAACCCAAGGTTTTGATCCCTGTATACTAGAATCCATTACTATTTTTCCATCAAGAATATCTAAGAAATATTTCTTTGGGAGAGATGTAACAATTCCGGAGGCATCAGTAAATTTATAATTTTGAAAGCTTAAAAGAGGAACTCTATAATTTGAATCAAATTCATAAAGAAGAACCGAGCCTGTATCCGGAATTAAATTAACATAGGAATTAAACTTAAATAAATCTAAGCCCGAGGAGCTTTCCATCCAATAATATCCTAATCCAGATGGGTCTGGATAAATTTCATAAGCTTTAGAAGAAGTCCAATCATCATTCGAAGGATCTCTTAAAATAGCATTTTCAAGAAGTATATTTAAATTCGATTGAACATCATAAAACCGAGAAGAAGAATCCAAAATATTATAAAAACGAAGATCATTTTCATAAACGAATAATGGCTTTGTTACTAATTTATCTATAATAGTTCCTGCATCAGTTTTTTCGACAGAAGCTCTCCATTGAATATCAAATAAATCAATAAAAGGAAATTGGAAAGTGGAACCCACAAGAACAGTCGAAGGATCATACCAATATAAGGATGCATCTGCTAGTGTGAATTGACCATTTGAAGGATCCCAGCAATATTTCAATAAATCCTTGAATCTTACTTGCAATGCTTCTATAGGCATCTTTTGTAATTCTTCCAAAGTTAATCTAATGCTTGCATCCCCTTGAATTAATTCCGAACTTTCATCGAGAGTAATCGGGGAAATAGATTGTTCAAAAATAGCTTCGGACCCTATTGTATTAGTTCCATAAACAACGTTTCTAAATCTTTCAAAATAAACTCCCTCGCCTGTAATATCTGTAATCCTAGCATTTACACCAATAATCCATCTTTCAAGCCATTGCTTAAGAGCATATAATTTGATAAAGATTTCATTAATATTATAGTTGTAGCATTCCTCAACAATAGGATTACCCCATTCATCAATTTGTCCTGTTTCCCTAGTTAAACAGTAAACAAGCGACAGCTGATTTAATTTCTTTAAATTTCTTCTTTCATCTGGAGAAAAATAAAGAAGAGTTTTTGTTCTATCAGCAGCATCATAGGGAACCGTAAGGGAAAGATTTTTTCCATCTTTAACATTTTTAAACCATTCCTTAACCTGAATATCTTCATACCCAAGCCATTTTATTGCATTGATAAGACCTTTATAAGTTCCGATATAAGGCATGATCTTATCATGTTCTAGGATAATATGTTTTGCTTTATAATTCAAAAGCTTCCAATCAGGAAGATCTTCATTTATATCTGCTTCTTTAAAAAGAGTATGATTAGCTTTAGGACTTGGTAATCCAAAGTTAGTTATAAGAGTATCAAATCTTTCATCGGGTCCAACCGATTCAGCATTAACCAATATTTCATAAATAAGGTATTCCGTATTTCCTACTTTATGGAATACTCTAAGTCTTCTTTCAAAAACCCCTTCTGTTTCTGCACGGAATCCAACATTAATCATTAATCCTGTTTTTTCCGCATATTCAGTTGTATCAATTATGATCTCATCAGCCCATTCCACAAGCTGATTTTCTTCATCAATTTCAAATAATTTAATTTCAGGATCTCCATCAGTAAACCTAAAGATTAAATAGGGATTAATAGGATCATAAGGCCTAATTAAAGCTCCTGTTGAAGATTCTTCGATAATCGTTAA
>ERZ1645192.2680-NODE-2680-length-14683-cov-7.520167_pt1 | contig 14683 bp, 13 predicted proteins | sample MGYA00575354_ERZ1645192 | MGnify/ENA primary metagenome ERZ1645192 (study PRJEB40844, sample SAMN11349763) | freshwater sediment metagenome | isolation source: river sediment | host: Sediment | place: India: Faizupur Khadar , New Delhi | collected 2017-02-21 ... | reverse complement strand
CCTCACAGAGGACACCCTTGCCCTTGGCTATGTACTTGGCGCTATCACCCGTACTAGGGACTCCCCCCTTTTCTAGAATGCAAATTTAGGCAATACTACAGTATAGCAACCTTAAGGAGGCACCACATGCATACACCCCATACCCTGATCGCCTGCATTGTAAACAAAGGCATGGCAGAAACCGTTATGGATGCGGCGAGAAAGGCGGGAGCCTCAGGGGGGACCATCCTTTTGGCACGAGGAACCGGCAAGGAAGAGGATGTGAAGTTTTTCGGCTACTCCCTTGTTCCCGAAAAGGAAATGCTGCTTGTCCTTGTGGGTGCAGGCCTGACCGGCAAGGTACTTGAAGCCATCAAGGCGGTACCATCGTTGGTCGAGCCGGGGGCAGGCATAGCATTCTGTGTCGATGTCGAACGCTTTATGACGTTTGGTGAGCCTGAGTCACTGTAGTACGCTCCTGTGGCAGTCGTAAGAGCAGTCCAAGCAACAAACAGATCAACGAAACAGATAGAATCCCCAAACCAACCCCGAACAGGTTACTGAACCAGCCAAGCAGCAAGGCTATTGCCGCTGCGAACAACGACTCCGCCTGCGACTCCACCGACAGACCCGAGGCAAGCGATGTCTGATCCATCCGCTCGCTTACATAGGCGATTCCCATCGGCTTTCGCAGATTCTCCAGAATGTAGATGCCAAGGTAGAGCACTACAGAAAGGACGACATAGGAGAGGTGAAGCAGCAGGCCGCTGACCAACCCAAGGGTGACTCCGATAAGCAGCGTGAGGTTCAACGGTGTCGCCAAGCCGTTGAAATGCGATGCGAATGTCCCTGATTTGCTGGAAGCAAAGGCGGTGGCTGCATAGAGAATAGAATATACAATCCCAATCACCAAGGCGGTGCGTTTCTGATCCTCCCAAGCCAGAAAAATCGGTAGGCTCAAGGCCAACGTCTCCAACAGCGGTTGCAGGTAATCCTTGAACGCCTTGTAGTAGCCGGTGTATAAAGCCTGGCTTGAGATGGTGCGGACCATTGCCAGACTCTTCATGCTGGCAATAAGGGAGCGCATCACCGAGACAAACTCCTCGGTTATGCGCCTGTCACTGGTATGCCGCTTTCCATCGAGGTTCTTGGGATAGGAGAGAATGAGGAAGACGTTGAGCACATAGGGAATGATCGTAAACAGAAAAATCGGAGCATAGGAGCCTTGATAGAGGACCAAGAGAGCGGCAATCAGGGCGGAAACGGCGGCGCCCCGCTGAGACCAGGCACGGGTATGTCCGTAATAATAGGTTTTTTGGTCCTCCCACCCATTGAGCCGGAGGTAATCGAAAATCATCGCCTTATGCGTGCCGGTACGAAAGGCGTCACCAAATGCATAGGCAGCCATTGCAAGCAAGAGGATTTCAAAGCTGTCGGCGAAATAAAAGGTTATGAAGGCGAGAATGTAAGCGAGGAAGGAGAACACCATCGTCAGCCTTCTGCCTACGCTGTCTGCAAAAATTCCCGAAGGAACTTCCGTGAGATTAATCAGCACCTCGCGTGTCGCATAGAGGGTCCCTATTTCTAGATAGCTCAATCCCTTGTCCAAGAAGACAAGCAACATGAACGGCTCATAAAACCGCAGGTCCTTGAGAAACCCGTAAGCACAGAATTTCGCGTACTGCAGGTTCTTGGTGAATGTTTGCTTCGGCATGATTACAACCTAGCATGGGTTGTACCATTGAAATACAAAGAAGTCAAATGCTTCCTACTTGACCGGTGGTATTCCTGTTGAAGTTCGAACGACCAAGCGGTTTTGGTACTCCACGCGCGTTACCGCACCTTGTTCCAATGTACGGGGCTGCTGTCGCTCCATTTTTTCACAGAGAAGACGAACGGCACTCTTTCCTCCCTGGAGGATGTAGTGCTCGACGGTGGTAAGCCCTACCCCGGCGAAGGAGGAAGGATAGATATTGTCAAACCCGCAGACGCTGTAATCGTCGGGGATCGAGAATCCGCTCTCCTTGATGGCATCGATGACACCATAGGCGACCATGTCGTTGATGGCGACCATGGCTGTCACGTCCGGCGTCTCCTTCATGCAACGTTTTGCCAGGGCATACCCTGTCTGATGCTCGATATCAAGGGTATTGAGCTCGGTAAGCGAGGAAACCTCAGCTGTGTAGAGACTAAGTCTTGCCGGCGGACCGAACTGCTTGATTGCGACCTTGAGCCCCTCGAAACGCCTGACGCGGGCGCTGTGTTCGCTGTTGAGACTGGTTGAGAGATAGGCAATTTTCCGATGACCGAGTGAGAGTAGATGATTTGCGACCAAGGTGCCTGCATTGAAATTGTTCACATCCACCGTATCAAGGCCGACATCGTTCTGCTTGTCCCCGACTGCAACAACCGGAACGGTCTTGTTCAACTCCCGAACAAGCTCGGGCTGCTGGGGGATCATGGCAAAAATCACCCCGCCCACCGAAGGTTCTTTGGCAAACTCACAGACTCTCTTCTCCTTGTCGATGTCCCAGTAGGTGGTAAAGAGCACAGTTTCCAAACCACGCACCTTTGCTTCCTGCTCCATGCCTTGGATGATGGAGGCAAAATAGGGATTGATGACCGAAGGACAAACAATGACGACGATCTTGCGGTCCCGCTTGGCGTGTTTGCTTTCATACCCCATTTCACGACTGACGGTATAGACTGCGTTGATAGTCTCATCGGAGAAGCGATTCAAGCTCTTGGAGGCCAGGATCATGGAAACGCTGGCGGAAGAAATACCAACTTTGTCTGCAATATCCTGCAGGGTGACCTTTTTTTTGCGCATCAACGTACCTCATTGCACTCAATGGTTAATATTAAACAGGAATGCGGCTGCTTTGCAAGAAAAAAGAAACCTTGCTTGTATCCCCTATTCTCGTACTTTACCATACATGGCATATAATTACAAATGATATAGGTTGCTTCATTTTTCTAGAAAGAAAATTGCTTCAGCAAAAATTGGTAAAGTTTCAACACCTATACCTTACAACCAACACTATTCAGGACCTGAAAACAAGTCTTATGCCCTTGGGTGCAAGCTGGTGATGGTGGAGTAATACATGTTCTTTTCACAGATTATTCACATCTTTCAAACGCTTGTTGATGGACAACCTCCCACTGAATGTATAGTATTTATACATAGATGAGGATACTGTCCAAAAAACCATTGTTTATACGGATTGCTCAGCCAACGTATGGTGCTTATCTTCTGAAACGGAATCATGTAGAACTCGTTGGTATGCAACAGCTTTCCGAACTGCCGCCACCATTTCTGGTGATTGGCAACCACGTCCACACCTTGGATTCTTTTCTTATAAGCTCGGCCTCCCCTGTACATATCCGATGGGTAGCAGGAGCGTACCTCTTCAAGCTCTTCGCACTCAGACCCATGCTGGAACGGTGGATCGGAGCCATCTCCAAACAACAGGGACGCAACGACTTTTTCACAATCCGCGCAATCGGGGATGCGCTCAAAAGCGGTGACATCGTAGGACTTTTCCCTGAAGGAACCCGCACATGGGATGGGGAACCGGTGGGATTCGACCAAGCGATCGCCAAGCTGGTTCGCTTGTTCAAAGTACCTATTGTTGTCATGCACCTCGAGGGCTTCTATGGGCTCAAGCCCCGATGGGCGGACAAGAAACGAAAAGGCAAGGTGTTCCTGCGGGTTCTTCCCCCGATTATGCCCGACCATATCAGGGAGATGTCGGTAACGGAACTCTATGAACGGCTGCTTGCCGATATCGGCTATTCCTATCGTGATTGGCAGGAGAAGAACCATCTTCCCTATGTATCCAAGCGTGCTTCCGAAGGTGTTGAACAGGTGCTCTATCTCTGCCCTGAGTGCAAGCAAGCCAGCACGATAGTCAGCAAAGGCATTACCATAACCTGCACACACTGCAACTACTTTGCATCACTGGACCCCTATGACAAGCTGCATACAACCCAAGGCACCCATCACTTCGATGACATTGCCTCCTGGCATGCTTGGGAACGAGAGTATATCGCCTTGCCGCAAAGCTCTTCGCTTACGTTCCCGCCGGACAGAGGGGTACTCCTGCAAACCGGCGATGCCAAAAAACTCGTCACCTTGGAGAAGCGCTTTACCCTGCAGATGGATCAAGAGGGAATCCGAATCAAGTCGGAAACCGGGCGTGACATGTTCTTGGCATTTGAATCCATCCAATCGATGATCATCAACGCCAAGAATACCGTGGAACTTTACCACGACAATACGCTCTACCGGATCAGAATCTTCAAACGAGGATGCATACTCAAGTACGTGGAGATGTATCACACAAAGCGAAAGTGTACAGAGGGAGACCAAGCATGAACTGGAACTTTTTCTACCACATCGGCATCATCTCATTCTCGCTGCTGTTTGCAGCACTGCTGAGAGCGAGAATTCGATTCTTCCAACGGTTCTTGATCCCGGCCCCGATCATTTCAGGAATCATCTTATTGGTATTCTATAACTTTGTTGCTCCGCATTGGGGGCTGAGAAATGACTTTCTCGGCGAAATAGTCTACCATCTGCTCAACATTTCCTTCATCTCCATGTTGCTCAGGGTGACCGGCAAGCAAAAACAGGATGGGAAGGCGAAACGGACGCTGGCGGCCAATGTCACTGCGGTAATGGGCCAGTACGGTCTGCAATGCTTTTTCGGTTTGTTGATGACTGCCCTGATGATCGCCACCTTCAAGCCAACGCTCAATCCTGCCTTCGGTTTCACCCTCCCCCTCGGCTTCGAGCTCGGACCCGGACAAGCTTATTCCATCGGCATGGGTTGGGAGCAAATGGGTTTCAGGGGAGCTTCCTCGGTAGGATTGACGATGGCTGCCATCGGATTTCTGATCGGCAGTTTCGGCGGTGTGGTTCTCATCAACCAAGGTCTCAAACGAGGCTGGATCGGCAAGGAACATGCACAGCGCATCAACAACAAGAGTGTACGGACCGGGTTTTTCAGCCGCCTCGATTACGAACGGCCCGTAGGCTCCTATCTTTCCACCGATGGCGAGTCGCTTGATTCGTTGACCTACCATATTGCCTTGGTCATGGCCACCTACTTGATCAGCTGGGGTTTTCTCACCGGCTTGACATTCCTGCTCAACCTCATCGGCCCTTTGGGAGCCGATCTTGCAGAGAGCCTTTGGGGCATAAACTTCATTTTCAGCGCTTTCTGTGCCTTGGGAGTGAAGATGATCATGCGGTTTTTCAAGGTGGAAACCACGATAGACAATGCAACGTGCAACCGCATCAGCGGGTTGTCGGTCGACCTGACGGTCGCCTCAAGTCTCGGTGCCATCTCCTTGGTTACCGTACAAGGCTACTGGCTTCCAATTCTCATTCTTACTCTCACCGGTATGTTCATCACCCTCGTCATTCTGCCTTGGTACTGCTCACGCATCTACGATGACCATAAATTCTTCCGAATGCTCGTCATCTATGGAACCGCAACCGGCACGCTTCCCACCGGTCTGGCTCTGCTGAGGGTGGTCGACCAGGAGTTCGAAACTCCGGTGGCAACCGACTACCTCTACTCGGTAGGTATCGTATTCCTCCTGGCCATACCCATTATTCTGAGTATCAACCTGCCGGCTTTCAGCGTCACCAGAAACAATCCGATGCTGTTCACCTTGGCAATCGGCATCAGTGCGGTGTATATGCTGGCATCCTTTGTCTCTTACCTCCTGATCGCAAAAAAACGTTCATTTGCCAAGGTAGGGAACTTGTTCTATACCGATTAGTGAATTGGTGAAATCAGTGCCTTCAACATCGGGGTGGCTTGTATCGTATACAGGCCTCTCGTTCGTTTCTCCCCTCTTGGCCGCTCGGCAACACTGCACAACGAGGTTTGGATAAAGCATTTGAATACCACCCTGCTCAACAGTTCAACATATTCATCAAATTCGTAAGTACGGAAGAACAGGGGAAAGAGCTTGAAGATTTCTAAAGCGATGGAGCGTACCAGGACAGGTCTGTCGCTCAGATGCAACAGGATCCACAGCAACATATTCAGACTCATGTAGCCGAGAGTTTCATCCTCGAATTCCTCAAGTGCACGATCCTCAAGAAAACCAAAGAGACCTTCCTCTTCCACCTCCTGCAGATAGCGGTCCTGCGTGTAGCCATGAAATCTCTCAATCAACTCTTCAGGCTCCTGAAGCAGGAAACGCGAGGAATCATACAAGTCATCGCCAAAACCTTTTCGCTGGGAGCCCGGCGGTACCGGCCATCCATCAAGCTCGTACTGCTTCTCTTCCTCGGGCACGTTATAGGAGTATTTGGCCATGGTCTTGTGCAGCTGCGCAATGAACTCCTCCACCAGCTCAACATCAACACCTGCTTTATGTGCTTCTTTTTCAATTTCGAACTGTTTTCCAGAATTGAGTGCCTCGATGTACTTGGCCATCACCTTGTTCAAGGCGTCAATTTCCTTTTTGTCCGCAGGTTCCACCTCTTTTTCGTCTCCAGCCAGCTTGAAGGGATCCCAAGGCATTGGATAATCCTGTTCCAGGTTCATGACCAAGGGGACGGAAAGCCGATACAAAGGCTCTGTGTCAGGATGGCCGACAATCCGGCAGAGCAAGGAAAAAGCATCCGCTGCGAAGGCAAAAATCAACCAATGCTGCTTCAGTTGGAATATGCGAAAATTGAGCAACTCCGGGTGCTCTAGCAAGTCAGAAGGTCCATACTTCTCAACCATATCTTCATCGGCTTCTTCAAGAATGTATTGCGTTGCACCATCCTTTGATTGAATCGACCAGAACGGTGATTGGAAGTCATAGCTAAGCTCATCCACATATGCCATGTGAATCAGCATCTCTTTACCCTGCGTGGTAATCGAAGGAATGAAAGAAAGGTAATCCCAATAGTATAAAGCCTGTGGATACTCTTTCAAAACCCCATCCAAGCCATCCTTGGCATACAGATCAGCATCGAACAATCGGCAGGTAAAAACAATATCATCGGCTTGCAATGAGTTGTAATGGATCAGCCCGGCACACTGCAGGCAAAGCCCGTTGTCCAACATCAGGGTCACATACGTGACATTACGGCTCTCGCGTCTCTCCTGCAACATCTCCAAGCTTGGGGAGCAAAACAAGTAGTGGGTATCTGTCAGCAGATCTGCAATCTCAAACAATTCCGGTTTCTTCCTTTCAACTATCCTGAAAGCAAGGAAGAACCCAGGTTTAAGCGCCCAATGGGATAGCACCTGCCGGGTCTGTGGAGGCAGCACAGTATCGTTGTTCTGCAATAGTCTTCTCAGTTGGTCTGCATTCCCCATCGTCTGGCTAATTATGTATTGGTCAAGAATGCCATACCTGTACGCTTTATTGTCCGGTTCTTTCTCCATAAGGAATGATACCAATGCATCCACATCCAATTTGGACGCATAATCTTCAAACATCGAGACAATCACTTCATATTGTGTATCGTAGAGATCACATCGGCTTTCCCAATCTTGTGGTATGTTCATACTGAGGAGTATTCCATATATAGTAGTTTCTGAAAAGCAGGGAACCTTTTCTTTTTGCCTCTCATGCTCTACAGTACACACAAGCACACCTTGTACAGAGGACTCCAAAATGAAGGTTCGCACGTGTTTCATAGTACTATTGGTAATTTCAGCCAGCTTGCTCTTTGGCTCATATTCCCCGTCCCAAATCCCTCTCGATTCTCCAATCTATCAGGAGATCGACCTCCTGTATCGTCTTCATGGCATTCCCCTCCCCTCTGCATCCCGTCCTTGGAATACCAACGAAGCTGTTCAAATATTGAACATGCTTCCCCAACAAAGTCCTTACCAGGAACTGAAAGAGCAAGCATGGCAGAGAATTCAAACAAACAAGACTGACAACTTCTCCGCCAAAGTAACTCCAACACTGGCCCTGGAAGCCTACACCCACACCAACAGTACCGACTTCAAGACCTTTGATGATTGGATATACAGCTACGATGAGAGACAACCTCTCTTAGACTTCAGCGTTTCGCTGCAATTCAGCAAGTCCTTCCTTTTAGAGACTTCGCTGCAGGCAGGCGTGGGAGGATATACTGCGAAGTATAAGGATATAGAAAAAAACTTGGAAACGTATGGTATTGGAGCAATACTCAACCAAGGATCAGCCACGCTTGTTACTTCGGCTTATCTGTATCGACGTATCTTCAACACCAATATACCCACAGCAGACAAGACCTTGGAACCAGACTTTCCCAGACACAGTCAGTTGACGTATGCAGGACCCTGGTATGCGATAAGCCTGGGCAGAGGCCCTCTCTCCTGGGGGCAGGGGGGCAGTGGCAACTTGGTCATTGGAAATCACATCTCCAACCATACCAGCCTTTCAGCCTCCTTCTTCAGCCAGAACACCAAGGCGCAGCTGCTCTATCTTTTCTTCCCAGACCTCAGTACTTCAAATGCAGGAAGCCGAGTATTCTTAGGCCACCGCATCGAGTTCAGGCCTCTTGGTTGGGCACGCTTCTCCATCTCTGAGAACATTATGGCAAATGCCGACAACCTTTCCCCCCAGTACCTCGATCCCACCTATATCTATCACAATATTTACAACCCAGACCAAGTCAACTCCATAGCAAGCATTGAGGCTGACATTGCTCTTGCAAAGGGCTTGTCCCTCCATGGACAGTTTGCCCTCGACCAATACCAGCTCTCTTCTGAGGGAGCGGAAATGGCAAATGCCATGGCATACTTGGGAGGCCTCACCTACGCTTGGAGCCAAGACAAGGGGTATTGGACGGCACTGGCCGAAGTTGTATCAGTAGACCCTGCCATGTACCGAAGAGAAAAAGTCGACTTTCTGGTTGCCAGAGATCTTATGAAGCATGATGACGGAGACCCCGTCATCATCGACTACTTGGGCTATTCATATGGTTCCGACAGCCAGGTCCTGCAGACAAAGCTCTCGTATTATAGACCCAACCTCTTTTCTGCCGAAGGCTCGGTGACCATCCATCGGCAGGGGGAGCTGACCTATGATAAACCGCATCACAAGAACCCGGATACCAATACTGATTCTCCCAATGTAAACGGCCCCTCACCCTCAGGAGACAACATCACCGAACGCCTTATCGTCGGGCTTGCGGGAACCTGCTATACCGATTGGAAGAATCTTGTCCTGTATGCCCAGGCAAACTGGATCGGAAGGCGTATCTATCACAGACCTACAAAAACGTATGCAGCTGAGGCAAGTGATCTGCAGTTGGTCATGGGCATGAAGATTCGTTTCTAGGATTCCGATAAACCTCACCCTAGGAAAGTGAGCGTCAGCTTTCTGATAGAAAAAGCTGACGCACTCTTTTGCTACGTTAGGTATTTCTTTCTAAATACAATAATTAGGTCCTTGTTCGACTTGCCCTTCCATCAACAAAGGCGGTAGTATCTGCACGGGAACACACTACCAATGAAGAAAAAACCCGCCTCGCTGATCAAACCGTATGTGCTTATACTGCCCGCACTCGCTCTTGCGGTGGTTTTTGCATATCGTCCCTTCATCCTTACCTTGCTCAACAGCCTTCATACAGTCTCCCTTCAAGGCCAAAGACTCTCCTTTGTAGGGCTGGAGAATTATCAGCGGTTGTTCGCCAACCAATCCTTCCAAGCAAGCTTATCAAACACTCTTCGATTCACCCTGTATTTCGTTCCCACCAATCTGATCGTATGTCTGGGGGCCGCCCTGCTCTCCAATAGAAAAGGCAGGTTGGCTACGCTCAATCAAGTGTTTTTCTTCCTGCCCATGGCAGTCGGACTTTCCAGCTCCATGATGATTCTGAAAATGATGTTCAACCCATCCATCGGCATCATAAACCAGCTGTTCAATACCGATATCCAGTGGTTCAATGACAAGAGGGCTGCCATGGCCCTGCTGGTTATCGCCGGAGTCTACCTGGATATCGGACTCAACTTCCTGTTGCTGCAAGCCGCATTGCGAAACGTTCCTTCGGAACTGCATGAAGTAGCCACGATTGAAGGGGCGAACGGCTTCCAAGTATTTCGGTATCTCCAAGCCCCCCTCATCGCTCCAACGTTTGTCTTTGTGCTGATGACCAATATCAAGGATGCGATGCTCATCTCTTCCCCGGTTTTGATTCTCACCGAGGGCGGACCCTTCCGTTCCACCCAGACCTTGGTCTATCAAATGTACCTGGAAGGTTTCAAGAGCGGAAACTACGCCATGGGATCGGCAATTGCCACGGTGGTGTTTCTTCTTACCTTTACCGTCCTGCTTTTATTGCTCCACTTGGAACGAAGGAGGGTGTACTACCAATGAAAAAAGTAACAGCCTTCGTTGCAACAGTCTTTTCGCTGATAGTAGTCTTCCCCATTTTCTACTCCATCAGCGCCTCGTTCTTCACCTATACCGACTTCACCAGTATTCCGGCGAGGCTTTTGCCTTCACGTCCCACGCTTGAGAACTATTACCGGGCTTTCAAGGAGTCGAACCTCGAGCAGTTCTTGGCAAACTCCTTGGTAACGGCATCCTTGGGTACAGCACTGAGAATGGTCATCAGCATTCTCGCCGCATATACCTTCTCCTTCTTCACCTTCAAGGGACGGGATGTATTGTTTGTATTGATTGTGGCAACCATGCTCCTTCCTTCGGATGCGCTCCTGCTAGCCAATTATTCGACCATCAGATCGCTGAGGCTGACCGACACCTATGTGGGAATCATAAGCACCACGCTGCTTGCACCCACCCATATTTTCATGTTGCGCCAATATTTCAAGACTGTGAGCAGCGAGTACCGGGAAGCCGCACTCATCGAAGGTTGCAGCGATGTCCGCTTTCTTACCACCCTCTTGATTCCCATCAGCAAGGCTGTGGTGATCACGCTGGCCATCCATAGTTTCAGTACCATTTTCAATGACTACCTCTGGCCTTTGTTGGTCACCAACAAGGAGAGCATGAGAACAGTCCAGGTGGGTCTGACGATGCTCGGGTTCTCCGAGAATCTCGATTATGGTCCGCAGTTTGCCGCTATAACCTTGTTGATAACCCCGATTCTCATCGCCTTCATTGCGATGCATAAACCAATCCAAACCAGCGTGAGTACACGCTTTGCAGGGAGATAACCATGAAACGATTGATCATCCATGTAGTACTAGTCCTCTTGGCTACCCAGAGTCTGGCCGCCCTTGGTCAAACAGAAACCCAACGTGATGCGGTAACAACCATCACCTGGTGGCATTCAAACAGCGGTCTTGCCGGCAAAGCCGCTGAAACACTCGTTGATGATTTCAACAACACCGTCGGCAAAGAGAAGAACATCCAAGTCCAAGCTGTCTACCAAGGAAAAGCCAACGATGTACTGACCAAGGCAAAAGCTATTTGGCAGTCTTCCGATACCAGCGACCTACCCGATCTGGTTCAGCTTGATGGGTCTGCCGTCCTTGACATCCGTGACAACCCCAACTTGATCGCCATGGAAGACTTGGCAAAAGCCGACGGGTATGACCTTTCACAGATTATGGAAGCGGCACGGCTTTCCATCACCTACAAGCAGGAAATGATCGCCATGCCGTTCAACAGCTCAACGATTCTGCTCTACTACAATAAAACTGCCTTCGATGAGGTTGGAATTACCACCCCTCCCCGAACCCTCGATGATTTGGCGGAAGTGGCGACGAAACTCAAGAAGACCGACGACAAGGGAAAGGTAATTCGCTACGGCTTTGCCAATGTACCTACCACGTATGAGTTGATGGTGTGGCTTGGCCAGCAGAACGGACTCTCCTACATTACCGATTTTGAGAACGGCCATACCGGCAATCCCACCAAGGTGCTGTTCCACGAAAACGGTACGATGGTCAACTTCCTCACCAAGTGGAAGGCACTCTATGCAACAGGTTCCTTGGAGAATCTTACCAGTGACCTCAATGGGGCGTTTGCCAGCGGCAGGGTCGTCATGATTGTTGCATCCACAAGCAATCTGACCACCATCCATTCGATGGTAGGTGATAGATTCGAGGTCGGGGTCGCTCCCTTCCCAATGGTCGATGAAAAGGCTACCGGAGGGGTGAATGTCGGTGGTGGAGCCATCTATGCCTTGAATAACGGCTCACATAATGAAAGCGCAGCCTGGGAGTTTGTAAAGTTTGCAACCAGTGCAAAGCAGCAGTACGCCTGGCACATCGCAACCGGCTATTTTCCGGTTCACCGTGACACGTATACAATGCCCGAGTTCCAGGCTCATCTAGAGGCCAATCCCCACTACGGGGTTGCAATAAAGCAGTTGCTGGACAGCAATCCGAAGCTGCAGGGCCTCTGGGTCCCCAGTGCCTATCAGATTTATTATGCTTTCCAGAGCGGCATTCTCAAGATGCTGACTGAAAACAAGAGTCCTGAGCAGACCAGCAAGGAGCTCGAAACTGAGATCAACAGCTACTTTGCCGAATTTCAGAGGATGCAGCAGGAGTGAGAATCGCGACGAGCACCAACCTGATAAGCTTCAACCGTGATGGAAGCAAAACCGAGATGGTCCACCTCCTTGGTCTCTATGCCAAGGAGGGCTTCAGAGTGCTGGACTTGAACCTGTGCGAAATGCTCAATCCCAACGGGAGTCTTGTCGGCAGCGGATGGAAACAGTATGTGGGAAGGCTGAAGGATTTGAAGGGCCAACTTGCCCTGACGTTCAACCAAGCTCATGCGCCCTATAGTAACGATGGGCATATCCTTGAAGAGCTGCTTCTCCGCTCGCTGGAGGTATGCCATAATCTGGGTATACCGATTTTGGTGGTTCATCCCACCAAAGGCGGTGTTGAGCAAAATTTGCATGCATATGAACGCTATGTTCACGAAGCTGAAGAGAAAAACATCATCTTGGCCTTTGAGAATCTGAATGCCGATGACGAAATGACCGAAGTCACAGAGCTTATAGAAATGACAGAGGCTTTCGGCTCCCCCTCTGTCGGCATCTGCTACGACACGGGTCATGCTCACCAAAGAGGTCATGACCTTGCACAGGATATCCACCTGATGGGCAGATACTTGGTGGCAACCCATATTGCCGACAACAAGGGGAAAGAGGATGAGCACCTGCTCCCCTTTTACGGGACCATTGATTGGGATGGGGTTATCAGGGCTTTGACCGAGATCAAGTACAATGGCGATTTGACCTTCGAGTGCATGTTTTTCAACCAACATCTTCCCTTGGATCTGAAGCTCCAAGCCCTGAGGCAGGCTCGGGTTGTCGGAGAGTACTTGCTTTCTAGAGCTCTCTGAACCGGCAGCGGTCCTTGAAGGTGCAACTCTTGCACATCAAGCCGGGGCATTGTTGGAAATCGTCGTTGGTCTCAAGCTGTTGGATGTGCCAGGAGAGGTCTCCCACACGTTTTTCGATGGCAGCCTGCCGTTCCAAGGCTTCACTGAGCTTGCTGCGGTACTGACGAAGCAGCTCGTTTCGTCGTTTCTGTCCGGTAGCGTCCTCGCTGCCCATCAGGATGATGGTCCTGATTTCGCTGAGTGAGAAGTCCAGTTCCTTCAGTTCTGCGATTCGATTCAGGTACACAACATCGGCATCGGTATAATAGCGCTGCCCTCCATCGCTGCGATGGTTGGTCTTCAAGAGACCGAGTGACTCGTAGTACCTGATGGTGCGGACGGTCACGTTGCACTTTCTTGCCAGTTCTCCGATACGATACGTTTGTTGCATATATGCTTTGTACCACAACTTTGCATGAGGGCTCAAGCAAAGTGGCACCTTCTTTGCCTTAGCTGTATATGAAATACCTTTTTAGTCATCCAACGGAACAGAAAATCAAGGAAATGGCGGTTTGTGATAGGCCAAGGGAAAGAATGCTCCTGCGCGGTGCAGAAGCTCTCAGCGACCAGGAACTGCTGGCCATCCTCATCGGGAGCGGGAATAAGGAACGGACGGTGAATGCCATCGCAAAAGACGTGATGGAGCTGCTGGATCGAAAAGCTGTCGTAAGCAACGATGAGCTTATGAACATCCCCGGCCTCGGGACAGCCAAGGCGACGTTGATTGCAGCTGCTTTGGAGTTGGGCAGGAGGCGGCTGCCTCCCAAGCGGCGCCAGATTTCGACGCCCTCTGAAATCTATCCGCTCATCCAGCACTATGCTTCAAGAATGCAGGAGCACTTCCTAAGCATCTGTCTTAATGGCGCCCATGAGGTACTGTCGGTCAATGTCTGCTCGGTTGGGTTGGTGAACAGGACGTTGGTTCATCCCAGGGAGGTCTTCACCGAGGCAGTGAGACAACGAGCAACCGCCATCGTGGTAGCCCACAACCACCCCAGCGGCAATCTTGAGCCGAGCATGGAGGACAAGGATGTGACCAGGAGGCTCAGGCAGGCAGGGGACTTGCTGGGCATCAGGATCCTGGACCATCTCATTTTCGGAGAGGAAGGGTTTCTGTCGATGCTGGAGGGGAATCTGTTCTAGAAGGAAAAGCTTTGTACCAGGCGCAACCCCTGCGTAGCCATAAAACCACCTCTTTTCAAGTGGGGGTTGCACCTGGTTTTCTTCTTATCTAAAAACAAGCTATATGAGGTGGACTATAAGGCTGGACGGAGTTGTAAACCAGTATGATCACAGTCACTGAAAAAGTGTCTACCAAAACGTACGCATAGCACAGGTTACGATTGTAATCAAGGACGGGCCTCTTCGGAGGCCTTTCGCT